>ERZ772874.1085-NODE-1085-length-14485-cov-11.482467_pt1 | contig 14485 bp, 18 predicted proteins | sample MGYA00580586_ERZ772874 | MGnify/ENA primary metagenome ERZ772874 (study PRJEB29015, sample SAMEA2737952) | human oral metagenome | biome: human oral; feature: human-associated habitat; material: dental | place: China | collected 2154 ... | reverse complement strand
AACTGCTCGGGCAGCAATACCCACAGGAGAAACAACGCATGAACCAACTGACAGCACGCTGGTACGAAGAGGGCCGCATCGAGGGGCGGCAACAGGGTCGTCTTGAAGGCCAGCAGGAAGGCCGCCTCGAAGGCCAGCTGAAGACGCTGGTCCGGCAGCTGACCCGCCGGTTCGGCACACTCGACAAAGCCACCGAAACCCGGCTGCAGGGTGCCACCCAGGGCGAGCTGGATCGCTGGACCGACAGCATCCTGACGGCACAGTCGCTGGAAGAGGTGTTCCGGCTGCAGTGAGGTGTGCCGCTTGCGGAGGGTATACCGGTGACGGCACAGGCGCTGGTGGCTTCCCTGCTCCGTGGAAGAAGCCAATCCAGCGCGCGGCCGCCAGACCGCTACTTGTCCAGCATTCGAACAACGGGGCAGCAGGGCTCTCCAGCGTCGCCTTGATCCAATCGATACGCTGCGCACACATTGCGGAAAGAACACTCTTTTCCCAGTACCCCCTTCACCGCGCCCTTCTTCCCCTCCTCCCGGCCGGCCAATTGGCCAGCGGTTATTCCCACGTAATTGGATGTATAATATGCTCTTGACATCATATGCTTTGTAAGGAATACTTTACATGAAGTGGGAGGTTGAGTACACAGACGAGTTAGGCATATGGTGGGAGGGGTTGAATGAGGCGGAGCAGGAATCAATCGCGGCTTCTGTCCAGCTACTTGAAGAACGAGGGCCAGATCTCGGCTTTCCTCACACATCCAGCATCCATGGTTCAAGGTACCCGCACATGCGGGAGCTTCGTATCCAGCACCAAGGGCGCCCATATCGGATCCTCTATGCATTCGACCCCCGGCGTTTCGTCATCCTCCTCATCGGGGGTGACAAGACAGGGGACAAACGTTGGTACTCCACCCACGTTCCTGTCGCAGACAGCCTGTACAGCGTACACCTTGATACCCTGAAGAACGAAGGATATTTCGATGGCAAAGAAATTCAGTGAACTGCGCGCCAGAATGTCACCCGATTCTCAAGCTCGCGCAGCGGCTCGTGCCGAAGCCATGCTTCTGGAGATGCAGCTTCAGGAGCTTCGCAAGGCTCGCAGCATAACCCAGATTGAAGTAGCCCGTTCCATGAGCGTGGAGCAGGCTGCCATTTCCAGACTCGAGCGTCGGGAAGACATGTATGTCAGCACATTGCGCGATTACATCAGGGCGCTTGGTGGCGAGCTGAAACTGGTTGCCTCGTTCCCCGACGCCGATATTCAGGTACACCCCTTCGAAGCACAGCCTTGATCGTCCATCTTGGGCCAACTGAAAACACTGACCCGGTGGCAGCCCCTCTGGTCCGGCACATACCGCATCAGCTCCGCGATGACGTTTGCGTCCGGGAGAATCATTCAAAAACGGCCGCTCCGGCCGGACCGCCCTGCTGGCTACCTTCAAACACCGCCAGCTCCTCGTCACTAAGCCCGCCATCACGACGACTGAGCCCAGCCATCATCGAGCCGAAACGGATACGATGCTCTGGTCTGGCAGCCCTTGCGATGATATCGAGCAGCTCCGCTTCCAGGCTGCGTCCCTTCAGGGCAGCCTGCGCACGAATGGCCCTGTACACCTCGTCAGGAACATTCCGGATGGTCACTGATGGCATCTTGCACCTCCGTGGGTTGCCTGAAATGCCTGCATTCAGGCACAACGCGAGCGTATCTGTGACGGACAGCCCCCGCCTCTCGCAAAGCACATTCTGTCAATACAACTGACAAAATAAACAGTATCATGCTTGTCTGTTGAATGCACTCCGTGGTCCGGCACCCTGAGTATGTCATGGGCTCTTCTCTTCGTCCTTGCACGGGCCTCAGTCTGTGGGCTCACGGCGCTCTGCACCGGCAAGGCAGGCCCCTTGCGGCCTCCTCCAGACCTGACGGGACCTGGCTGCCCTGCACCGCACAGCGTCACAACCGGAATGCATCAGCCTGCCGGGCACACATTGACGGAAAGTAGCCTATAAGCGACAATGTCATGTACATTCTCAAAACCTATATCACCCAAAGCGGTCGAAACCTCTTTCAGGACTGGCTGACCAGCCTGCGGGATCCCGTCGGCAGGCGGGCCATCGTTGCCCGGCTTTCACGTGTCGCCAATGGGCACTTCGGCGATCACAAGCCTGTTGGGAACGGGGTGCATGAACTCCGCATCCCCACGGGTCCCGGCTACCGGATCTACTACGCACGCGATGGAGATGTCGTGATACTGCTCCTGACCGGCGGCGACAAGTCAACCCAGAGCACCGACATTCAGGCGGCAATCCGCTACTTCATGGAATGGAAAACCCGATGAAAGACAAACTGTATGACGATGTCATGGCAGAGGTCTTCCGTGATGACCCTGCTCTTGCGGTCGAGTCTCTCAACACGCTGCTGGAAGAAGGCTGCACACAGGGAGAGCTTCTTGTCATCCTGCGCCAGCTGGCTCAGGCCCAGGGCGGCATCAGCCAGATATCTGCCCGTGCCGGGCTCAACGAAAAAAGCCTCTATCGCACCCTCTCCGGCCAGGGCAACCCGCGCCTCAGCAGCCTCAATGCCATTCTGCACGCGCTGGGCCTGCGTCTGGCGGTCGTTCCGCAGGCACAATCCCCGCACCCCGAAAACGCCCCCCAAACCAGCCCAGCCGATGCTGCAGCGGTGGCGGCCTGACATCCTCATCAATCCGCACAGCCACAGGAACGTTCAGTGAACAGCAGCCCCCCTGGCGAAGTCCGCACAGGCTTCCCCCGCAGCCATGCAGCATCGATGGTCGATTACCTGCGCACCCGCATCCCGGACCTGCAGGCGGTCTACGCATTCGGCAGCCAGATCACCGGCCACGCGCGGCCCGACAGCGATCTGGATCTGGCCGTTCTGATGAAGGGACGCGCAGACGCACTGACCCTGTTCAACCTGTCCAGTGATCTGGCCGATCTGGCGGGCTGTGATGTCGATCTGCTGGACATTCGGGCCGCGTCCACCGTCATGCAGTACCAGATACTGACAACCGGGAAGCGCTGGTGGGCCGTGGACTATCCGACCGACCTCTTCGAAATTTTTGTGCTTCGGGAAAAAATCGATCTTGACGAGCGGCGCGCCGGCATTCTGGAAGGCATCCGTCAACGTGGTTCAGTTTACTGACATGACCGCGCTGTCCAGGGTCAACCAATACCTCATGTCCCTCTCTGCAAACGGACGCCATCTGACATGACCGACGACATCCTGATCAACAAGAGCGCCACCATCGAACGGTGTGTTGCCCGCGCACGGGCCGAGTACAACGCCAACCCCGCCGGGTTTGCCACCGACTACACCCATCAGGATGCCGCCATCCTGAACATTCAGCGGGCCTGCGAAGCGGCCATCGATCTGGCCTTCCATCTGGTTCGCCAGAAGAACCTGGGGGTTCCTCAAAGGGCACGTGATGCATTCGATCTGCTCGCCCAGCAAGGCTGGATTCCGCCGTCGCTGGCCGACACACTCAAGCGCATGGCCGGTTTTCGCAATCTGGTGGTGCACGATTACCAGTCGGTCATCATTCCCGTGGCCATCGACATCATCCAGCATCACCTGGACGACCTTCTGCAGTTCAGCAGCCTGCTCCTGCAGAAGGCCGGCCAGGCTTCGTAAAGGTACGCCCGAATCAAACCTTTTCCTGCGCCAGCTCCCGCAGGCAAAGCTTCAGCCAGTCGTAGAACCGCCCCACCGTATCGATTTTCACGGCCTCGTCTGGCGAATGTGCACCGGTAATGGTAGGGCCGAAGGAGATCATCTCCCAGTGCGGGTAGTTCCTTGCCATGATGCCGCATTCCAGCCCGGCATGAATGGCCGACACCGGCGGCTTGCGTCCAAACATCTTTTCTCCGGTACGCACGAACAGGCGCACCAGCTCAGAATCCGGTTTGGGCTGCCAGCCACTGTAATCGGCTGCATATTCCGATGTGCCACCGGCCAGCCGCACCACACTGGCCATGCGGCGCGCCAAATCCGCCTTCTGGGCATCGTCGGATGAGCGTAGCAGGCAACGGATGTGCACGGCCTTGCCGTCGCATGCCACGGCAGCCAGATTGGTGGAGGTTTCCACCAGGCCCGGCATGGAAACGGTCATGCGGTCCACACCATTGGGCATGGCGCGCAGCGCATCCAGTACCCGTGGCGCATCCGCCAGCTCTTCGGTAATTTCTGCAGCCGGTTCCAGCGTGATGCTCAGGCCGGCATCTTCGGGCGGCAGTCCACGACGCAGGGTCTGCTGCAGTTCCTGCAGCCAGGCTTGCACATCGGCCACCAGGGCTTCCACGCTGGCGGCGGAGCCAGAACCCTGGGCTGAGGCACCTGCTCCTGCCCGTTCATTTTCACACGCCATACCCGGTGCAGACACCAGAAAGCCGATCCGTGCATGCGCCTCACGCGGGATGGCATTGCGCAGGTTGCCGCCCTGCAGATCAGCCAGCACCACGCGTACCGCCGACGGAGCAGACATGTCGCCGGACAGGGATACATCCTTGCCTGCAGCGGCCACAGGCGCGGCTACGGATGCGACTGCAGCGGCCCCCGTCTGTTTGCTGCCCCGGGCCAGTGCCTCACGCGAACCGGGTACGGCCGCGGCATCGAATTCACCATCCTGCCCGTTCAGATGCAGCTGCAGCGCTTCCAGCACCCGCACCAGCACCAGAATGGCATTGCCCCGGCCCTTGATGATGTCCATGCCGGAGTGGCCGCCCTTCAGCCCTTTCACGGTCAGTTGCCAGCCGGGAAGCTGCACGGGGCGGGTGCTGTACGGAATGCGGTAGGTACCATCCACGCCGCCCGCGCAACCGATGCACAGTTCTCCCTCTTCCTCGGTGTCGAGGTTGATCAGGTATTTGCCGTTCAGCCAGTTGGGCTGCAGGCCCTGCGCCCCCACCATGCCGGTTTCTTCGGTGGACGTGAACAGGGCTTCCAGCGGCGGATGCTCCAGTGTTTCATCGGCCAGCACGGCCAGTGCGGTGGCTGCACCAATGCCGTTGTCGGCACCCAGCGTGGTGCCGTCGGCCGTCAGCCAGCCGTCTTCCCGCACTTTCGTGGTGATGGGATCCTTTTCGAAGTCGTGCACCTTGTCGGCATTTTTCTGCGGCACCATGTCGAGGTGCGACTGCAAAATCACGCCGGGGGCATTTTCATGGCCAGGGCTGGCCGGCTTGCGCACGCGGATGTTGCCGGCTGCATCGCGCTCGGCCGGCAGGCCCAGCCGTTTGGCTTCGTCCAGCACGTACTGCTGCACGGTCTCTTCATGAAACGAAGGGCGCGGAATCTGCGTGAGCTGGTGAAAATACTGCCAGACGCGGGCAGGCTGCAGGTCGTGGATGGTGGTCATGATCAGTCTCACATGAATTGATTTGTAGCGGAAACGCCTGGCCCCGGAAGCACCGTCCTGCTGGCGATAGCGCTTTCACGCTCGGGTCGCAGAGGCCTGTCCATCGAACAGCCATTCTGGTCTGAAGTTTTCAGGACGGAAACCAGTCTTCGTCGCGCACCTGCGCCATCGTCCATGGGCAGGATTCAGGAAAATAACCAATGCCGGTCTGGTCGGCCGCACGTTTCACGGCTTCATCCCAGGCGTTCTGCTGCCAGCGCTCGCTGGCAAGCTCCGCCTTGAGGCTGGGCGTTTCTTCCAGGGCACGTGCAATGCCCTTGCGCTGCTTGCGGATGCTGGTTTCCCAGCTTGCCCCGCGCCGTTCCGGCTGGAAATGCCATTTCAGCAGATGCGCCATCAGCTCGGCCATCCGGCTCAGCAATTCCCGTTTTTCGCTCCTGCCCACGTCTTCGACCTCATCTGCAATATTTTTCAGATCGAGCAGGTCGAATCGCCCTGCGCGCAGGAATTCGGCCTGCTGACTGGCCCATGCCACGATGTCCTGATCGTATTTGATGGTTTCCATTGTCGGCCCTCCAGAGATGCGCAAAGGGCGCCCGAAGGCCCCCCCTGCGTCAATCACACGTGAATCGACTTGTACCGGAAACGCTTCGGCTTGGCGGCCTCGTCGCCCAGGCGGCGGCGCTTGTCTTCTTCGTATTCGCGGTAGTTGCCGGCAAAGAAGGTCCATTGCGAATCGCCTTCGGCGGCCAGGATGTGGGTGGCAATGCGGTCGAGGAACCAGCGGTCGTGGGAAATGACCAGGCAGCAGCCGGCAAATTCCAGCAGCGCGTCTTCCAGTGCACGCAGGGTTTCCACGTCCAGGTCGTTCGACGGTTCGTCCAGCAGCAGCACGTTGCCGCCTTCCAGCAGCGTCTTGGCCAGATGCAGGCGGCCGCGTTCACCGCCGGAAAGCTGGCCCACCAGTTTCTGCTGGTCCGGCCCCTTGAAGTTGAAGCGGCCGATGTAGGCGCGCGACTGCATTTCGAACTTGCCGACGTTCATGATGTCCAGCCCGCCGGACACGTCCTCCCAGACGGTCTTGTCGCTCTGCAGCGATTCGCGCGACTGGTCCACGTACGCGATGTGCACGGTGTGGCCGATTTTGATTTCGCCGCTGTCGGGTTTTTCGCGGCCGGTGATCATCCGGAAAATGGTCGATTTGCCGGCGCCGTTGGGGCCGATGATGCCGACGATGGCCCCCGGCGGAATCTGGAAGCTGAGGTTGTCGACCAGCAGGCGGTCACCGTAAGCCTTGGAGACGTTGCTGAATTCGATGACCTGATCGCCCAGGCGCTCGGCCACGGGGATGAAGATCTCCTGCGTCTCGTTGCGGCGCTGGTATTCGTAGGACGACAGTTCGTCGAAGCGGGCCAGACGGGCCTTGCTCTTGGCCTGGCGACCCTTGGCGTTCTGGCGCACCCATTCCAGCTCCTTCTTCAGGGCTTTCTGGCGGGCCGATTCAGCGGCTTCTTCCTGCTTCAGGCGGTTGCTCTTCTGGTCCAGCCACGAGCTGTAGTTGCCGCGCCAGGGAATGCCGCTGCCACGGTCCAGTTCCAGAATCCACTCGGCGGCGTTGTCGAGGAAGTAGCGGTCGTGGGTGACGGCCACGACGGTGCCGGTAAATTTCTGCAGGAACTGTTCCAGCCAGTCGACGCTTTCGGCATCGAGGTGGTTGGTGGGCTCGTCCAGCAGCAGCATGTCGGGGCGCGACAGCAGCAGGCGGCAGAGGGCCACGCGGCGCTTCTCACCGCCGGAGAGATTGCCGATTTTGGCATCCCACGGCGGCAGGCGCAGGGCATCTGCGGCCACTTCGAGCTGCAGCTCGATGTTGTCGGTACCGGCGGCCTGGATGATGGCCTCGTATTTGGCCTGATCGGCGGCCAGGGCGTCGAAGTCGGCGTCCGGCTCGGCGTAGGCGGCGTAGATTTCTTCCAGCTTCTGCTTGGCCTCGACGATTTCGCCCAGGCCCCCTTCAACGGCTTCGCGGACGGTGTCCTCGGGGTCGAGCTGCGGCTCCTGCGGCAGATAGCCCACCTTGATGCCGGGCATGGGGGTGGCTTCGCCCTCGATGTCCTTGTCGAGCCCTGCCATGATCTTGAGCAGGGTGGATTTGCCGGCGCCGTTGGTACCCAGCACGCCGATCTTGGCACCGGGGAAAAAGCTGAGCGATATGTCCTTCAGGATCTGCCGTTTGGGCGGGACGGTCTTGCCGACCCGGTTCATGGTGTAGACGTATTGGGCCATGTAGCTGCGGCAGTCTGCGCTGCCGGATAGGTGAGATGGTATGCAATCCGGGCATTATCGCAGAGGGGGCCACACGGGCCAAACGTCACATGATTCCGCCGGCGCTCGCCTGCCTCCATCAGGACAGCCAGGCGCGTGCCATGAACCTGTTCGTTCGCAATCAGGGGGCAGGCCCCGACAGCCAGGAACGGCACAGAACATGAACGGAACAGGAAGTCTGGCGGCGCTTACTGTTTCACCGGCGGCGGCAGGCAGCGGCACTCGCGCAGCAGCTGCGAGGCGGGCACGGGCCGGGTGGCGGACGATTGCGCCGGAACGACCACCATGCAGCCGCGGGGGCCAAAGCGCAGCTGCATCAGGAAGGGCTGCGGGGTCAGGCGCTTGCCGTCGAGAATCTGCCCGTCCTTCCCTTTGGCAAAGGTCTGGTCCAGAACCAGCTCGCTGCTGTCGACAAAGGCCGCATTGCCCAGCAGCACGCGCTGGCCACTGAATCGCTCGGCCACGGTCTCGATGGCGGCCAGGCAGGATCTGCTGGTCTGCGAGGCCAGCCGGGCGGGCGGCAGGTCCGACAGCGACACGCCCGGATCCTGCGACAGCTGTTCGGCGGCGCGCGCCTGCTGTTCCTGCATCGCGTCTTCGTGCTCACCCTCACGGTGGATGCGCTCTTCCAGCGACTCGTGGCGCGAGCCGGAAGCATCGCCGGCGGCGCGCTCGCCCGATGCGGCGCAGCCGGACAGCACGGCAGCGCCCAGCAGTGCCAGCAGCGCTGCCCTCACGCCCCCTCCGGCAACGTGTGAAGTGAATCGGGAGGCGGTGGCGGGCAGCGCGGAGAACGTCATGGCAGCAGGAACTTGTTGGTCAGGGCGGGGCTGCGCACCATGCGCGGGTCATGGATGCGGCCAGCCGGCCGGGCTGTGCCATCGGCACCGGTCGCACCCAGCTGCTTGCCCTGGACGGTTGCGGAAGAGGCCGGACAGCTGCCATGCTGGCGGTAATGGAGGGCCGCCGCCAGCAGGCTTTCCTTCACGTCGCCCAGCTGGTGGGTGACATCGTCTGCCACCAGGCAGTTGGGCGTGAAGCCGGCATCGAAGCCGCCGACGCCCTTGTCGTTGACGCCGTCGAACTCGATGGGGAAGTATGACATACCGCAGTTGTCCTTCGCGGTGAAGCCGTAGGGCTTGCCGCAGGTGGTATTGCCGATCTGCACCACCTCCACATCCACGCCCCGCAGGCCATTGACCAGCGACTCGCTGGCCGAGCAGGTGCTGTTGCTGGTCAGCACGTACACGCGCTTCAGGCCCAGGTTGGGCAGGGACTGGCCAGCCTTGGTGCCCGTGCCCTCGGTGCCCGTGGTCTGGGACATGAAGCGCATCTGGCTCTGGGATGCCTCGGTTTCACGCCTGCGCTTGTCGTTGTATTGCAGGCGTTCAAACACCTTGCCCTGGGTCAGCGAAGTATCGCTCAGCATGTAGGCCAGCTGGGCCGACTGGTACAGATAGCCGCCGCCGTTGTAGCGCAGGTCCACCACCACGTCCTGCACCTGCTGGTTCTTCATGTCGGTAACGGCTTTGAAGAGCTGCGATTCCACCGGCAGGGTAAAGCCGTTGAACTGCAGGTAGCCGATCTTTGCACCATCGTCGGTGGTGATCACACTGGCCGTCTGGACCGGCGGTTTCTGGTATTCGCCGGCGCTGAGCACGGTCTGGCGGTTGGGCTGTTCCGCATCCACCGGCTTGAGTTCGAAGCCGGTTTTCTCGCCATCATTGGCCGAGAACAGCACGCGGTTCAGCTCCTCGACCTCGGCGGCGTCCTGGGTGTTGACCACGTCGATACGCTTGCCGCTGGCGGTGGTCACCGCCACCAGCATGTCACCACGCGAAACGCCCTGCTGGGCAGCCGGTGTGCCCTCGTGAACCACCAGCACACGCACATCCCGCGGCACTTCGTTTTTCAGGATGCCCAGATCCACCCCGTAACCGCTGGCCGTACCGGCCTGCGAGGAAGCCTTCCACTCCGCGGTGGGTATGGCAAAGCTGAAGCGGTCCTTGCGGGCGCCGCGGACCGTCAGTTTGGGCGACAGCAGCGCCCGGAAATAGTTCTGCATCCCTTCTTCGTGCCCGACCTGCAGATATTCTGGCAGCTGCCCGTTCACCTGCGGCATGTCGGCATACCAGAGGTAGCTTTCCTGCATGTAGGCGCGGATGAACTGCTGTTCGGTCTGGCGCGACCCTTTGCGATAGCCTTCCAGCCAGTCACCACTACTGCTGTGGGCCAGCGTGTTGTCGACCGCGCACTGGTTGGCGTACTGGGCGGAGGCGCCAAGGTCGCCCGGGGCATCGGAGAGGCTCCGTGTGCCCACCCCGCCGGCGCCGCCACCGCCGCCGCCGCAGCCCGCAAGCACTGTGGCCAGCAGTGCGGAAACGGCCGTGAGGGTGAAGTGTGTCGCTTTCATGCGACGAATCTTGCCGAATACTCGATGGTGCAGGCAATGAACTACGCCACGGTTTCGGCCAGACGGATCGCGCCTGCCGCCCGGTGGAGAAGCCCTCCTGCCCGCGCACCGCCTGCCACTGCTCACGCTGCCTGTTGCCCTGCCGACAGGGTGGTGGTTGGCCCATGTCCAGCCCGCCCGCCTGCTGTCCGTCCCCGAACGCCCACTGCTGACGTGCCGCCCGCCTGCCGGTTACCGGACAGGACGGAATGCACGGGCAGGGGACGGGGCGCCTCTCAGGACACGGGCGCCGGTGGCAGCGGGGAAGTGCCCAGAATCAGGTCTGCGCCCTTCTCGGCAATCATGAACGACGGCGCATTGGTGTTGACCGAGGGCAGAGACGGCATGATCGAGGCATCCACCACGCGCAGGCCCTCGAGGCCATGCACGCGCAGCGAGGCATCGACCACCGAGTCCGGCCGGTCGGCGGGGCCCATCCGGCAGCTGCCCACCACGTGGTAGACGGTTTCGCCGGTACGCCGGGCGAAGTCGAGCACTTCGTCGTCGCTGCGGCAGTCTGGCCCCGGCACCTGCTCGCTGTCGAGGAAGGGACGCAGGTAGGAAGTTTCGAGCATGCGCCGGCCCAGACGGATGCCGTTGATCAGCACGCGCTGGTCGCGTTCGTCGTTCAGGTAGTTGGGCTGGATGCAGGGCGCCTCGAAGGGGTCGTCGCTGATGGCGTGGACGTGGCCGGTACTGAGGGGACGCGACTGCCAGGCGCCGATCGTCATGCCCGGCCAGCCATCGATGAGGCCGACGATGCCCCCGCGGAAACTGGCCGGCGCGAAGACATATTCCATGTCGGGCCGTACTGCCTCGGCGCTGCTGCGGGCAAACACATGCGCCATGGAGGCGCTGAGCCCCAGCACGCTGGGCTTGCCGCGCAGCCAGCGCCAGCCCTGGGCAATGACGCCCGGGAACTTCACCAGCTCGTTGATGGTGCGCACATAGCGCAGCTTCGACACCAGCCGGACGCGGTAATGATCCTGCAGGTTCTGGCCCACGCCGGGCAGTTCGTGCACCACCGGCACGCCCAGCGTTTCGAGCAGCGGGCGCGGCCCCACCCCGGAGATCTGCAGCAGCTTCGGCGAATTGATGCTGCCGGCCGCCAGAATGACCTCCCGCCGGGCACGCACGGTTTCGACCCTGCCATTCGGTCCGCCCCGCACATAGCGCACGCCCACCGCGCGCCGGCCCTCGAACAGCACGCGGCTGGCCTGGGCGCGGGTACGCACATCGACCTGCGGACGCCGGCGCGCCGGCCGCAGAAAGCTCACGGCCGAACTCTGGCGGCGGCCGCCATGGATGGTGCGCTGGAAGAATCCGGCCCCCTCGTACTGTTCTCCGTTGTAGTCGGAGGTACGCGGGATGCCCAGTTCGTCCATGCCGGCCAGAAAGGCGTCGCACAGGGGGTGGTGCCAGTCGAGGTCGGTGACGCGCAGCTCGCCTTCGCGGCCCCGGTAGAGGTCGTCTCCCACCCCGATCTTCTGCTCCAGGCGGCGGAAGTACGGCAGCACCTCGGCATAGGACCAGCCGGGGTTGCCGGCAGCGGCCCAGGCGTCGTAGTCTTCGCGCGGACCACGCACGAACGACATGCCGTTGATCGAGCTGCTGCCGCCGAGCACGCGCCCCTGCGGCAGACGGATGCTGCGCTGCACGACCCTGCCCGGCTCGGTGGTGAAGTTCCAGGTAAGCCGGCGGCTGTGCACGTTCCAGACGTAGCCAACCGGCAGGTGAATGAGCGGACTCCAGTCGGCCCCGCCGGCCTCCAGCAGGCACACACTTGCCCCGGTGGCGCTCAGACGGTTGGTCAACAGGCAGCCGGCCGTGCCGGCACCCACCACCACATAATCGAACTCGCCATTCATATTGGCTTCAGGAGCCATTGGCCTGCTCCATGATTGGGAACCATTGAACTGCTGCCCGACATGACTGTCCGTGCAACGTCCGGTACGGCAGTGTTACGCCAGCGACCACGCAATGCCATGCCGGCGATCATGTCATGAGGCACATGGATTATCAGTGCACGGAAAAAATAGTGCCCCAGGCGATAACGCCTCGAGCGGGTGTAATTTTAGCGCAACACCTGTCGTGTCGCGACAAAACCACGCCAATACAACAGAAAAACACCAGATGTGTCTTATATGCGCCCAAGGGTATTGCGTTTTTGAAATTGATCCTGCATAGAGCCGATGCATTGTGCCAGCAAAACCGGTGCGTTGCACCGGCAGAACCGATGCATTGCGCCAGCAGGACCGATGCGTTGCGCCAGCAGAACCGGTACGCTGCGCCAGCAGAACCGGCGCGTTGCGTCACGTGACATGACGGACGCCGGTGCGGACAGAAAGGAAAAACCGGCTGCGACTGCGGCACCGGCTTTCGCCGCTTTTCCGTGCCGGCGGAATCAGGCACCGATCAGACCCTGTCGTGAGCCGGTGCGCGATCCGTACCCTCAGCATTGCCGGACAAAACGTTTGGCGTTTCCGCATTGCGGCCTCGCGCTTCCGAATCGCCTTCTGGCGCGCCCACATCGCTGCCTTGCGCTTCTGCATCGCCGATTGGCACGTCCACATCGCGACCTCGCGCGTCTGCACCACCATCTGGCACTTCTGCATCGCGGTCGAAGCGCACATCCGGATCGACGGCCTCGGGGGGACGCAACGATTCGAGATAGTCCCAGATGGCATAACAAAGCTCGCGACAGCCCTGGCCGGCAATGGCCGAGATCTCGAACACCGGCCCCTGCCAGTCGAGCGCCTGCACCAGACGTTCGCGCACCTCGGCCACCTGGTCCGGCGCCATCATGTCGACCTTGTTCAGCACCAGCCAGCGTGGCTTTTCGTACAGCGCCGGGTCGTACTTGCGCAGTTCATCGATGATGGTCCGGGCCTCGTCCACCACATCACGGTCGGGGTCGAACGGGAAGATGTCCACCAGGTGCAGCAGCAGCCGGGTACGCTGCAGGTGCCGCAGAAAACGGTGCCCCAGGCCCGCACCCTCGGCGGCCCCACCGATCAGCCCCGGCACATCGGCCACCACGAAGCTGCGCCCCTCGTCGATGCGCACCACACCCAGGTTGGGATGCAGCGTGGTGAACGGGTAGTCTGCCACCTTCGGTCGCGCATTGGATACCTGCGAAATGAAAGTGGATTTGCCGGCGTTGGGCATGCCCAGCAGCCCCACGTCGGCCAGCACCTTCAGCTCCAGCTTCAGGCGCCGCTCCTCGCCCGGCCATCCCGGCGTGGACTTGCGAGGGGCACGGTTGGTACTGCTCTTGAAGTGCAGGTTGCCCAGCCCTCCATCGCCACCCTTGGCCAGCACGACGCGCTCGCCATGGGTAGTCAGGTCGAACAGCAGTTCGCCCGAATCTTCATCGTAGATCTGCGTGCCCACCGGCATGCGCAGCAGGATGTCGTCGCCGCCCTTGCCGTACTGGTCGGAACCACGGCCGTTTTCGCCCCGCCGCGCCTGGTACTTGCGGGTGTAGCGGAAGTCGATCAGCGTGTTGATGTTGCGGTCGGCCTCGGCAAGAATCGAACCGCCCCGGCCACCATCACCGCCGTCGGGGCCGCCGAACGGGATGAACTTCTCGCGACGAAACGACGCTGCCCCGTTGCCGCCATTGCCGGCCATCACTTCGATCCGGGCTTCATCGATGAACTTCATGAATCTTCACGCCTCTTGCGTGTGTCTGCTTTCCGCATTGTAGGAGAGCGGTCATGGAGCGTGCCCCAAAAGCCCCACATCATGCCGTCCCGCCCGGCGGGTACGGCCGCGAGTGCGGCCACCGACAGACGAACCCCAGAAAACACCAGCGGCACCTGGAGCCAAGCCCGCAGGTGCCGCCTGATGGTTGCCGGTGAAGATGCTCAGGCAGCTTCGGCCAGCAGCGGGGTGATGCTCACCACCTTGTTGCTCTTCGGACCGTGGGTACCGAAGGTGACCACGCCGTCGATCAGCGCGAACAGGGTGTGATCCTTGCCCACGCCGACGTTGCGGCCCGCGTGCACACGGGTGCCGCGCTGACGGACGATGATGGAGCCGGCCGACACGGTTTGACCGCCGTAGGCCTTGACACCCAGCATCTTTGGCTTGGAATCGCGGCCGTTGCGTGTAGAGCCGCCGCCTTTCTTCTGTGCCATGACTGATTACCTGCACGAGATGCCCTGAAGGCCCCGGGACGCGGCCCGGGACAGGGCGGGTTGATACTTTGGACTGTGGTTATTCAGGCATTGCCCAAATGACTCAGGCAGCAGCGGGAGCCGGTGCCTCGGCCTTTTCGGTGCCCAGCTCGGACGACACCTGCGTGATGAACAGCTCGGTGTAGTTCTGGCGAT
>ERZ772874.1083-NODE-1083-length-14539-cov-4.074910_pt1 | contig 14539 bp, 10 predicted proteins | sample MGYA00580586_ERZ772874 | MGnify/ENA primary metagenome ERZ772874 (study PRJEB29015, sample SAMEA2737952) | human oral metagenome | biome: human oral; feature: human-associated habitat; material: dental | place: China | collected 2154 ... | reverse complement strand
GTGTGCGGGCTACAGTGGATCTGTACCAGCGCAATGCCTTTGACCTCATCGACCTAGTCCGCACATCCGGTATCGGGGGACAGTACTACAAGTATGCCAACTTCGGGGATATGCGCACTCAGGGGATCGAGCTATCCCTCAGCACAACGAACATAGAGACGAAGGAGCTCTCGTGGAGCAGCAGCCTTACCCTTAGCCTCATGAACCAAAAGATCACGAGACTGCGTAATACCCCCAATGCCCTAGACATGGTCGCAGGACGTGGCAGGGGCAATCTCGTAGGCTACCCGAAGGGTTCGCTCTTCTCTTATAACTTCCAGGGGCTGAATAGTCACGGGCTTCCCACCTTTGACTTTGGACTCTACCCCACCAATCGTACGCAGGATGCCAACGTGTACAGTGCGGACTTCAGTGACACGCAGTACACCAAGAGCTACCTCACCTATCACGGGCCTATCGAGCCACAGATCATCGGCGGACTGTCGAATACTCTGCGCTACAGACAGTGGGATCTCTCCCTCTTCGTCACGGCGCAGGCTGGCAATAAGATCCGACTCAACCCTACCTTCGACCCCACCTTCGCTGACCTCAATATCTTCTCTGGGGAATACCGCGATCGTTGGATGAACCCTGGGGACGAACAGCGCACCGATGTACCTACGATCCCTTCGCAGGATCTGATCAATGCTGTCGGTAGGGAGAATATTGAGCGTGCCTATAGCACCTACAACTACTCCCAGCTACGAGTCGCCGATGGGAGCTTCGTACGTCTGAAGCATGTCTCGCTGGGGTATCGGGTCTCCGAGGCCTTCGCTAAGAAGCTTCGCCTACACTCGGCTAAGCTACAGCTTAGTCTGACGAACCCCTTCCTCCTCTACTCCGACAAGCGTCTACGTGGACAGGACCCTGAGTATTATCGTGCAGGTGGGGTATCCCTCCCTACTCCTAGGCAGTACACACTCTCGCTACAGATAGGATTCTAAGACAGCGGTATAGCCCCTACCTCAGGTACTCAGCTGGACGATTGGGGGAACCTCCTCACAGGTAGCCTCAGTACCTATCGAGAGGTTACGAGCTAACCTCGACAAGGGTTTACCCACTACTTCAAAGTACGTATAGACAACGATGATAAAGCGATCACTACTACTCGTCTCTCTAGCCTTCCTGCTCGGTGGCTGTCAGGGATACCTAGATAAGAACCCCGATGCTGCTCTGGACATCAGCATAGACACCGAGGAGAAGCTCCAGGAGCTCCTCACGGGAGCCTATCCCACGGCCAGCTACATCCCCTTCCTAGAGCCCCGTACAGACAATGTGGAGGAGCGCGTCAATGGTATTCAGTCCCGCCTAGGGGAGTCCATGTACCTCTGGGAGGATTATGATCAGGAGGATCTGGATACACCGCTCAGCTACTGGCGGGAGTGCTACCGAGGGATTGCCCAGGCTAACAAAGCTCTGGAGCTCCTCTCGACCTTCCCCAAGAATGAGCGCACACGTGCCCTCTATGGCGAGGCTTTCCTCCTAAGGGCTTACCTGCATTTTATGCTCGTGAATATATGGGCAGAGCCCTACGGACGCTCCACATCCAGCCCCGGCATACCCTATCTAACTAAGCCCGAGAAGCACGCCTTCGTGGACTACAAGCGTGGGACAGTCGAGGAGGTGTATGCCCAGATCGAGCAAGACCTCAAGCGGGGTATCTCCCTCGTCTCTGACCGCTACTATCAGCAGCCGAAGTACCACTTCTCCAAGCGAGCTGCCTATGCCTTCGCCTCACGCTTCTACCTAATGAAGGGGGACTGGAAGCAGTGTATCGCCTATGCCGACTACGTGCTAGGCAATGCCCCAGGAGCCACGCTACGTCCGTGGATCAGCTATCAGGAGCAGCTGGAGGGTCGTAGGGAGCGACTACACGAGATCTACTGCTCTCCCCAGACGGCGGCTAACCTGATGCTTGCCTCTACGGAGTCCCGTCTCTCCCGCTCGATCGCCACCGATCGCTACGGGGCAACTGTGGGAATAGTGGATAAGATCTTCAAGCGAAAGACCATCAAGGATGACGACCAATCGGGAGATGCTACCCTTATCTACCCCTTCGTCTTTGCCCCCGAGCCCTATCGCACGACTCGCTATCTAGCTAAGTTCGACGAGCGAGCCACCCAGCAGGAGACCTCCGAGGTACACCCCCGAGGGCTAGCAGTGACCAATGTCCTCTTCACTACGGACGAAGTCCTACTCAATCGTATGGAAGCCTACACCATGCTAGGCGAGTATGATCGTGCTATCCTAGACCTCAAGACCTATACACTTAGCAAGCTCGGCTATGAGCCAGCTGTCCCGAATGATAGCTACACGCAGGGCTCTACCTCCGACTATGCACTCTATGCACCCTTCTATGGGCTTACGGTACGTCAGCTACCGATGATACGTACCATCCTACATCTACGTCAGATGGAATTCTTCGAGGAGGGACTACGTTGGTTTGACCTGAGGCGGTTCAACATCGAGGTCACACGTAGCTCCAAGAGCAGCTTCTATCGTCCCCTCAAGAAGGATGACCCTCGCCAGTGTCTCCAGCTCCCCACCGAAGCGATTACCTCAGGGCTAGAGCCCAATCCAAGGGAGGGCAACAACCATCGTATACGTCACTAAGCATCCCCCAACGATGATGAAACAATCCATATACCTCACCCTCTCACTTGCCCTCAGCTTGACCCTAGCCTCTTGCTCGGGAGATAAGCTCAGCAAAGAGAGCGTCCTGCCCCCAGTGAGCGAGCAGAGGAGCGAGCTAGATCGCTGGTGTCAGGAGCATATTACTCGCCCCTACCAGGCCGAGGTGATCTATAGATGGGATCGCAACCATGCGGAGCGATCTACCCACACCTATCCCCCACGTCTAGAGCAGGTACGCCCTGTACTCGAGGCTCTGGAAGCGACAGTACTTAGCCTCTACCGAGACAAGAAGTTCTTCACCAGCAGTAACTTCATCCCAGCCCACCCTCTACTGCGCATTTACCTCTATGGTGGCGCAAACAGAGACGGACAAGGCGTAGATCTGCTCTTCAACCGCAAGGCTCCCTCCATCGAGCTATACATCTATAATGTAGACTCCTTCTCCCCCACTAGTCAGGTGGAGGTGTACCGTCTCATCCGTAGTGCCCAGCACCAGATCGGCCGACACCTGATGACCATACACCCCTACGACCATGACCGCTTCCTATCGTTGGGGCCAGACCGCTACAGCTCGACCACTGAGCCCTTTGCTGATGCCTATCGTAGCTATGAAAAGTCAGGGAGACTGAGAGAAGGTCTTGGTCTGAACCGCTACGCCTACAGCAGGGGCTTTTACTCCATCCTCGGGATGCTGGGTGCACGCGAAGATCTAGCAGAGATGTACAGCGTCACACTCACCGAGACCCCCGCAGCCATTACTCAGGCAGAGCAGGATGCTGCTGTCCCTGATGATGCAAACGGTGATGAGGATGCCAAGCGTCGCTATGCTGAGGAAGCAAAGGTGGCTCATGAAACCTTCGTACAGAAGCGAGCCTTCCTCTCCAAGTATATCGAGGAGGCTTGGCGCATACCACTCCAACGCCTCCAGCTCCAGAGCCTGCAGCTCATGAACCAGTATCTCGACAAGCATCATGCGACACAGCCTTAGCCTCACTTTCGCTCTAGGGGTAAGTATCCTCCTAGGCGCATGCTCGAGGGACAATAAGATATTCCCCACCACACCTACCGAGCGAAGCCTTGCACGACAAGACTCGCTCAGGGAGGTATTGGTCTCTGCTCCCCAGGGATGGGAAGCCCTTTATTTCCCTAAGACGGATTCCCTGCTCTTTACCAACCCGAAGGAGGAGATCGACCAGCATAAGTTCCCCAACCAACTCGGCTACGGAGGCTTCTACTATCAGATGACCTTCCACCGGGATGGTACACTTGACCTGCAAGGGGACTACTCCGATGGCTCTGCCAAGGCCGTCCAAAAGTCTACCTATGAACTTGGTCAGGCTGCCTATACTCGCCTAAGCTTCACTACTGGTAGCTACCTCACCCAGCTGATTGGGGAGCGATATGAGGGGGAGCTAGACTTCCTCTTCCGAGGCACCGATGCCGATGGACAGCTGGTCTTCGAGAGCCCTCGTACGACGGAGCCCGCACGCTCCTACTTCGTCCTGCGTAGAGTCGCCAAGGACGCAGACCGCTCAGCTCGCCTCAGCCGTGCCGAGGAACATCGTCGAGCCTTTGAGAAAATGCGCAACCCTCAGATACGGATCTATCAGGGAGGTCGTACGCTCTTCCTAAGCAACTATATAATGAAGTATAGCACAAGGAATGAGCTCACCTCCTACGGACGTAACCTCGTCTCCCAGCGCTACGCACTCTTTGCAGCTGTTAGTCGTAAAGCCTTGATCCCCGATGGCCCTCCCCAAGGGATCGTTGGGCTAGGATCGGGCTATGTGGGTACCCCCGAGGGACTCACCTTCCTCACAGGTATCCGTTATAATTCGAAGTACGTCTTCTCAGACTTTGAGCGCAGGGGAGACCGCTTCTTTGCCGAGCTTGTCGAGGTCTACGATGCTCCCTATCGCACGAGACGTCTAGTGAGCCGCCACCTGCACCCCGAGGGACAAGAGACCGGTATCATAGCCGAGCTATACGATGATCCCAATGCCACTCATGACTACTACTAATACGGTCACCACGATGAATAGATTTCTAAAGAGCCTCGTATGGCTCACGGCACTCTTCCTCGTAGGGTGCAAGCATGCTCCGATAGACTATCCCGTGGAGGACTATGATAAGCTCTTCCCATTCCGTGGGGTAGAGCGTCCAGACGGTCGCTATGAAGATATGACGATCCTCTCGGGCAACCCCGAGACGACACCCCGTACCTTCGTCTATCCAGGTGTGACGCTTCCTGGCACACCCCGCACCTACAGAGTCACCTTGACTTATTCCTTCAGCGAACCTGCGGATCTCCATCAAGGAGGCTTGCGCAAGCAGAGCGAAGTGCGCTCACGCTGTGTCGTTCGCTATGTCGGAGCAGACAAGCTGCTGCACGAGCTAGGCACAGAGAAGACCCTTCAGAGCCCCAACTTAATCCCCAATGACGGGAAGGAGCATACCCAGACGCTGACGCTTAGCTCAGGTCAGCCCCTTTTCCTCCTCGTCAATGGTACAGCTGCCCGTGGCTCCACGATCCACGTCTCCCTAGAAGCTGTCTCGACTGATGGCATCTTCGCCACACCAGTACTAGAGACACGTCAGACACAGAACTACGATGAGGGTGAGGCACGTCTGCCCGCTCCCTTCTGCAAGTACATTATACTTCCTTAGTGCAAATGAAGCCTTATACCTCAAGCCGCTCTTGGGCACTCCTCTTGGCACTCACCACGCTTACCCCAGCCTGCTCACGCTGGGAGGGGGAGGTGGTCGAGAGCCAATACCAGGCTCCACTCGTGCCTGATCCCACCTACACGTTTCAGCGTCAGGGTACGAGCAGTGTAGACCTACTCCTCCCGCAGCAAGCTGCTTCTGCCTCTGAGACGCTTTACTCACGATTCCTTCGCACGGCCTATATACTCAATGGTGGTCGTTGGCAGGAGCTCAAGCAGCTCTTTGCCCAAGGGGGCAACAATGAGATTGCCTTAGAGCCCCTCATCGCTTCCTCCGCTCGGCAGAGTAAGTATCGCTCGGCGATACGTGCCGACTTCGCCCAGACCCTAGACGATGTACGTAGGGCTGCAGGCTACGACGGAGACACGTATGCTACCGAGCGGTACAACCGCAGAGCTAGCGCCGGACAAACGGGATTCATCGGCCATAACCAAGGGGACAACGATCGCTTCTTCGTCACGGCCGATGGCTTTGCGCCCTCAGAGCTTTACCGAGGGATGACCTTAGGTGCCGTGTACCTAGACAAGGCGCTTGGGGAATATCTGGACGAGGCGTTCCTCACCGACAAGAAGCTTATCCAGGCGCACGAAGCCCCAGAGCTTGTCCCGGGGCACAGCTACACGGCGCTGGAGCATACGTGGGATCTGGCCTATGGCTACTACCTACAAACCCAGAAGCTCCTCCGGTCAAATAGCCTCACGGGACTACGAGGATCGGAGACGAAGCTCTTCAATGCCTTTGCCCTAGGACGCCTCGCTATCACCGAATACCGCTACGAGGAAGCGCTCTCGCACCTACGTAGCATCCGTGCTCTGCTGGCACAGGCTGTCGCTGCCCGAGCTCTAGAGGAGCTTGTAGGGCGGAATACCTTAGCCAACCTCAACGAGCGCCCCGAGGATGCCTTCCGCTTCATCTCACGTGGCCTCGGCTATCTCTACGCTCTACAGTTCACACGTCGTCCTAGCGGTGAGCCTTACCTTTCGCACGAAGAGGTCAAGGGACTCATCGCTTCCCTCCGAGCAGGAGCAGGGCTGTGGGATAGCTCACTCAAGGAGCGCCTGGATAAGGCCGCCCGAAGTATCGCTTCGACCTTCGCCCTCAGCCTTCCCGCAAAGCGCTAAGCTTCCTTCCCTCCCAGATATACAAGACAATGAAACAGAATAGACTCAGACACGCTACCCTTGCTCTGGTGCTCCTCTTAGGATCCACCCAGCTCTGGGGGCAAGTAAATCGCAATAGACCTGCGACTCGACCCGAGACGGTAGGGGCAAGCATCCTGCCCAATGGAGGCTTCGAGGATCCTACTGCTACTGCCCTTCCTCCCAAACCCGATCGCCCAAGTGATTACCCCGAGGAATGTATCCCGAGGACACCGGACGATGTCTTCTATGAGGACGAGGAAGAGAAGGAGGGCGGTATCTATGAGAAGATCATAGAATACGGCGACGAGCACGGCATCGAATACTCTGAGGAGCAGATCGCCCGCTTCAAAGCCTACGTCGACGCCTATGTCGCCTACCTCAAGGCCCTACAGTCCTTTGAGAAGGCTCGCCCCACAGGCTGGTGGCTCTATCCGTCGCACAGCACGACGTCGAGCAACCAGTTCGCCCGCACCTTCAGCGAAGCACATGGCGGGCAGGCGGCGATGAGGATCTCGGGCTACTTCAGCGTCGACCACCAGATATACACCTACCCTGATCCTCTGCCCGTCCGACAGAAGGCCAAGTACCTCGTCTCCTACTGGTACCGGGGCAACCTCCCCAAGTCCGACGGAGGAGCCAACCGCCTAGCTGCCAAGCTCGCTGTAGTGAGGATCACCTGGATCCCCAAGGCGGGCAAGGCGCTCATGCTCGGGGGGAAGGAACTCGCTCCCGCTGGGAAGTCCTGGGTAGATGCCCGTGAAGCGGGGAAGGAGCACGCTCAGGACGGCTTCTTCAATCAGCTCATCGGCATGGACCTACGAGGAAGTGAGATGAAGACCTGGAGAGAGAAGTACATGGTCGTCGAAGCGCCCGAGAACGCCGAGAAGATGACCTTCGAACTGGTCTTCCCTCGCAACGAGAGCGACATCGCCAACTACCTGCTGGAGTTCGACGACCTATCCATGACCGTGATCAAGGGTGCCGAGGGGGAAGACGAGCCTCAGAAGCCCAAGCCCAACGTCCTTGCTCCTCCGAAGCGCCTTCCCCAGCCCTACCTCCAGCGGGAGTGCAACCTCACTTGGACAGCTAGCGAACTGCAGGGCGCTACCTACGAGCTTGAGCTAGTACAGCTACGGGGGAAGAGCGTCCTCAGCACGAAGACGCTCTCCACGGACAAGACCTCCTTCTTCCTCGAGGGGCTCGAGCCCGGCTACACCTACACCGTACGCCTCAGAGCGCTAGCCGATGGCGTGTACTCCGAGTATTCGCTCCCGCTCACCCTCGAGACGCAAGGGCTGGGGGAATTCCCAGGCGGGCAGATCCCCTTCCTCTACTGGATCGCTGAAGACGGCTCCTGTCCCCAGCGTCTGCCCCTGCACTACATGGAGCTACAGAATCCCCAGGCCAAGTGCCTCTATTATATTGACGACGTCCTCACCGAACCCGAGGGCCGTATCCTCGTCTTCCCCTCCACAGGAGAGCACAGCCTCCGTGTCCAGATCGTAGAGGCTCCCGAGCGAACTTGGGAGCTGGAGTACCTCGTCACCGTCAAGTAAAGCCCCGATGAAAAAGATCCTATTCCTCCTCGGCCTCGTCCTCGTCGTCGCCTCTTGTCGCAAGGAGAGCGACCGCCCCATCCTCCCGCTCCGTCTCGGTGAAGAGGATGCCCAAGAGCTTCAGCTCACCCAGTCCGAGACACGCATGATCCTACTGAAGGGGGGCGACGGCAAGTACGCCGCCACCATCGAAGACGCCCGCATCGCTTCCTCGAGCATCAGCCGGGATACGCTCCGAGTCTCGGGGCTTCTCTACGGCGAGACCTCCCTGACGCTCCGCTCGCACGACGAAGTTCGTCGGGTGCGGGTGAAGGTCGTCCCCCCGCCCTTCGCTTCGAATGAAGACGTCGTGACGCTCCGCCCCGGCGACGACGTCCAGACGCTCAGCCTCTCGGGCGGAGGAGCACGAGCGAGCCTCAAGGTCGAAGACCCCGAGCAAGCAGCCGACATCGTCTGGCAAGCCGAGACGGGTCTCGTCAAGATCAAGGCCAAGTACGAAGGCGACATCAAGCTGATCGCCACGAGCGAGGACCGCAAGACGACGAAGGAGATCCTCGTCAAGGTCCGCTGTAGCGGGACGGCCGACCGCTTCGGCGTCTACATGACCAATTCCCGCCAGATCAGCCAACTCTTCCCCTGCCGAGCGATGGTTCGCCTCAAGGGGCAATACGTTCGCTTCAGCGAGAGCAGCATCCCCGTTCTGCGCACGAAGAAGGGCTTGACACCCGAGGCGCAAGTCAACCGCGTGCTCACGCTCACCCCCGAGATCGCCACACCGGTAGTGGGCGAAGCCCGCAAGGTCAAGATCGACTGGCTCGACGCCAGCATCTTCTACAAGGAGCATCCCCTCAAGCGTGAGGGCGAATACACCGTCTACGTCGAGGAAGTCCGAGACCGCCAAGTCGTACTCCGAGGGCGGGGCTTCAAGATCGTCGCTCCTTACCGCAAGGACTAGCCCCTTCACCTCCAGCCTCACCGCTGGATTCCCCTCTATCCACAAGTCCCTCGCCTAGCGCAGCTGCTGCTAGGCGAGGGGCTTTTCGTTTCTGTCCGCCTCAGCTCGAAGGGGAAGCTCCTTCCGCTCAAACAGATTTTTCCTTCCGCAAGAAAAGGAATCGCCCTGCGGAAGGCGGAAATTTTTCCAGCGCTGGAAAATCTTTTTTCCTGGGCAGGAAAGTTCCTTTCCCTTCGAAGGAAAAAAGAGCGCCCTTCGGAAGGAAAAACGCTTCCTTCCGAAGGGCAAAAAATTTCCGTGCGCACGCAGAAAAATTTCTATGCGCACAAAAATAAATTTTCGTGCGCACGAAAATATTTTTTCTTCCGCAAGGAAATTTATTTTCTTGCGGAAGAAAATTTATTTCCTTGCGGAAGGAAATTTTGCGCCTTCCGCAAGGGGAATTAACTAGCTGAGGAAGAAGTGTTTTTTACTTCACCGAAGACAGATGCTTTTGTGCTTCATCAGCGACAGATATGACGAAGCCCCAGCGTACGATGTAAGTACGCTGGGGCTTTGCCGTAAGGTAGAGAGCGATCTCTTAGAACTTATGCCCGTTCAGATAGACCGGCATATCATCAATCGAATGCCCAGGCTCGTAGAAGCTAGACATGCTCATCCAGAATTTCTCATTCGCTACGGAGGTAATACGGTACTCATCGTTGCCGTTATAATGCTCCACGGAAACCTTGTAAGGAGAGTTGTCAGCAAACGCATTGATCATACGCTGCATGGCATAGCGATGGTAGCGCCAGTCATCACCATTCTGCACGAACTTACGGATGTAGATCTGGCTGGGATTATCGCTAGCTGGAGCGAAGTCAAGGAAATAGCTCAGCCAAGAGCTTGAGCGCCGGAGAGAGATCTTGTGGTCACCACCATCGGTACGACCGAAGTAAGCGAACTCATTCAAGGGACTCGTATAGTAGGCGTCATTCACTACATCACCGACGATACTATCCTGCCCCTCGTTGGGACCAGACTGATACTTGACGCCGTTGATGCGGTTCATGACATCACGGACAGCATCACCACACCAGTATTCATAGAAGAAGGTGCGGACCTTGTACTTCGTGAAGTCATAGGCCGTCGACTGTATCTCTACCTTCTGCCCCGAAGGAGTGACGGCATGATAGCTATCCCCTTCCTTCTGGATCTTGATCTGGCGAAGGAGCTCGGTACCGATCTGGCCGACCTTGCCCTGCTTAGCGTCACGATCATCGATCAGATCCTCAGGGGCGATGACTTCGATACCCTCAGTAGAGAAGTGGATAGGGATGAGGCGCTCCTCAGCAGAGCCGACTTTGACCTGTAGCTGACGGATGAGGCCGAAGACGGACATCTTGACCTGCTCTCCACCAATCGTCGTCGTGGCCAGCGCCTTGCCATAGACGGCATTACGGACATCCTTGATTTTATTGATATAAGACTGAGCGTCCTCTTTCAGGCGAACGAGCTGCATCTTATTACGACTGTAGGCGCCGATAAGCTCGATGGTGTCCTGATTGGCACTCACCTTGCCGAAGGTGAATTCGAAGTCACCCTCCAGCCCCTGGAGGAGCGTGTTGCGAGGTTCAGCATATCGGCCCAGAGCTGGATTGCGCGTATCGAAGGTCAAGCGGATACCTGCCGTATTATAGATACGATAGCTGGAGTTGACGACATAGTCAAGATCCTCGGAGAAGGACTCTACTGCCCCCCCCTTATGGAACTTGAAGGCGATATTGATACCACCATACTGGTAGCTACCTGGCAGAAGCACGAGGCCCCATCCATGTTCATTACCTATCAGTAGGTCGTTCAGCTTCCCCATCTCCTTTGTCAGATAGAGAGCTGGCTTATCGTCCCCCACGGGCAGATTGTCATACATCTGGCAGGAGGAGAATAGTGCCATGGCTCCTAGAGCCCAAGCAAAATAACGTCTCATAGCAGTCTAGTCTTTAGGGATAGTAGAGAAATAAGAGGGAGGAAGCTTCGAGAAGTCTTTCTCAATGAACTTATAGTAGTCGTCAAGGGTAGGGAACTTCGTATAGTTCGCCATAGCAGATATACGACTATTTGCCTCAGCACGGACGACATCGATATCGAGATGGTAGTTGGTCTTCAGATATTCCTTCATGATGGTCAGCTTACGCTCCAGGATCTGACGTCCGGTATAGCGAGACTCTGGCTTATACTTCTTGTCTGCCTGGACCATCAGATTCTCCCACTCATCTGGTAGGAGTACCATATAGGTACCATAGAGCTCGGCGAAGTCTTCTTCGGGGCTCTTGCTCGCATAATCCGAGATGAAGCCTGCCACTAGCGAAGAAATCCCACGGGTATACCAGTAAGAGAACGCATTATCCTGCTGATAGTCGGAGATCGTCAGCTTGATGAACTCCTCTGGGACAGGGGTATCCTGGTGGAGCGTATGAGCCGACTCGTGGTAGAGCGTCTGGATATAGTTGTCTCGAGCACGCTGATAGTAGTAGTTGAAGGAGGAAGCTTCATAGTTTGGATCATCGTAGTAGGGGATGGTGAGTCTATTGATGTCATAGACCTGGATCATCCCAAACGGAGCTTCCCCAAGGAGATTCTGTGTAGGACCATAGCCAAGTGTACCGAAGAGTACAAGCTGCTTGATCGTGTGTCGCTCAGCAAATCCCTTGGGAGCGACCTTCTCGTAGACCTCGAAGAAGGTATAGCGCATGAGGTTGATATACTTCAGCGCCTGAGCTTCTGAGGCAGGACCGAGCTTATAGAGGTTACTCGCCAGGCGATCCTCATAGTTGTAGCGGATATCTACATTGAACTTCTTCCCGAAGTAGTTCTGTACGTACTTCTGGACCTCGGTCATCGTCGTCGTATCCAGCGGCGAGAAGATCGGGCGAGTGGGGTCTACCTCATCCGAAGAAGAACCGCAACTCATGAGAGCTGCCGACAGGAGAAGCGATGCAATGATCTTATTGAATAGTTTCATAGCCGTATAGCATTAGCGTGGGTTCTGCTGAATCTTGCCGACGACAGCCTGCTGAGGCAGAGCGATAGCCTGACGAAGATCCGTACCTAGAAGGACGCCATCCTCAGGGACAGCGAAGGAGTCAGCACCAGCATCGATCTTCTTCCAGCGGTAGACATCGATACCGAAGCGCTTGATATCCTGCCAGCGGAGACCTTCGTGTAGTGTGAGTATGCGGCGACACTGGAGGACGTACTGCAGAAGAGCTTCTGTAGCGGTGCCCTCTGTGATAGAAGAGCCGTCGTGTAGCTTGAAGTGAGCCTTCGTCAGATGCTTCTTAGGCGAGCGAGTCGTCTTGTCAGCATAGGGAAGAGCCTTGTAGTAGGCTACGATTTCGTCCTGAGTGAAGGTACGCTTAGCGACACCCGAGCGGAGATAGTTATTGGACCAGGTGTTGAGGTCTTCTAGTCCGCCCGAGAGATCACCGAGACGAATCTTAGCCTCTGCACGGTTGATGAGCGCTTCGTCTGTCGTAAGCTGGACCTCGACACTACGATAGGAATTCAGGATAGGCATCTTAGGCTGATAGACCTTATCGATATATACCTTATCATAGATATAGGGGGCGAAGTTGTACTCGTCACGATTGCGCCCGACATTCCAGATATTCTTCCAGAGTGTCTCGTCAGCGGCGCACTTATTAGAGTGCGTGTAGCGAGAGTTCGTGAAGAATTCGCCCGAAGATACTACGAATTGGAAGTTGCTGTACAGTGAAATCACCAGAAGATTAGCCTGATTCGTGGGACGATAATAGGTAAGCGCCTTCGCATTGGCATTAGCAGCGTCGATGCCTAAGTAGTCACCGGCCCAGTTACGTAGGCTAGTAGTGGGATTGCTTCCAAGTAGCTTGTCAGCATATTCTTTAGCCTTCTCGGGCTTATTGTAGTAGAGGTAGAAGCGAGCGGCGAAAGCATAGGCCGCCTCTGGCGTGAAGTGGAAGCGACGAATATCGCTCTGGTAGACGTTGTACTTCTCTAGAAGTGGGATCGCTGCCAGTAGATCCTTCTCGATCTGCTCATAAGTCTCCTTGACGGTACCACGAGGATAGTCGGGGAGGATAGTCGTGACACGCTCTGCAACATAAGGAATCCCGAGGTTCGTCGCACCGCCCTGACCATCGAAGTTGTAGGGCAGGCAGAAGACATTAGCCAGCTGGAAGTGCGACCAAGCACGTACAGCTAGCGCTTCACCTCGAGAGGCCATGTTGCGCTCACCGAAGTTCTGAGTCTCTTCGATCAGTGTCAGCACTTCGTTTGCCTGAGCGATCGCATAGTAGTAAGACTCCCAGAGCTTGAGCGTCCCATCGTAGTAGGCGACCCCATCCGTGGTAGTGATGGGCTTCCAGTACACAGCGAAGTCGTGGAAGTCCTGACGGTTAGGGTTACGTGTCTCGTCCTCGTAGGTATTGTCAGACGAGAGCTCCGAGATATTAGCTAGAGAAGCTAGTGGATAAGCATAGGTCAGGAAGCGGCTGATCTTATAAGGGGTGTTCCCTTCGACATACTGTCCGTCAGGATTCTCGTCGAGGAACTTCTCACAAGAGCTCATCCCGAAGACAGAGCTAGCGACCAATGCCAGACCTAGCAGGCTGAATGATGACTTCTTCATTCTATATAGATCCTTTATACTATCGATGACTAGAGTCCGACAGTAGCGGTGAAGATGTAGGAGTGTGGCTGATAGCTGTAGGGCAGAGCACCGTTGAGCTTCTTGTCAGCATAGAGGAGAGCGACATTGGATGCCTGAAGCTTCAGAGCCAGTGACGACAGACGCAGACGATTGACGAAGGTCTTGGGCACGGTGTAGCTCAGAGAGATGTCACGCAGCTGGATGTAATCGGTCTTGGCGACACGTACATCAGACTTGTTGTAGTTCGTGTAAGCGTTGCTCAGATAAGGGTTAGCCTGACGGTGCGCATCAGTAGCGATCACAGGGACATCCGTGCGCTCTTCGTCTCCAGCACGGAGCCAACGGCGGTTGAATTCCTTACCCATCACCTGGTGGTCATTGTACTTCGTAGCGAACTGCTGGGGCAGACGCATCACACCACCGAAGGAGTAGTAGACGTAGACACCGAGGCGGAAGTTCTTGAAGCTAAAGCTATTGTTGATACCACCCTGATCTGTAGGCGTCAGAGTACCAGAGTAGAGGAGATAGTCAATTTCCTCGGGATTAGAAGCCGTCCAAGCGACCTGTCCACCACGCTTAGGGCTGGTGATGTGGCGGCCATCAGGCAGGACATCAGCACCGTTAGGGAGGAAGAAGCGAGGATGCCCGTTCTCATCCAGCTTGTAGAAGGGGATGGAGAAGAGTGAGTTCAGAGGGTAGCCCTGACGAGCCGCACCGTCTGTGAGGTTCGTCACTGAGGGGCTGGTATTGAGGCGCGTCACCTTATTGGTATTGCGCGAGTAGGTGATCGAGGTAGACCATGAGAAGTCGCGGGTTT
>ERZ772874.1080-NODE-1080-length-14548-cov-4.404816_pt1 | contig 14548 bp, 8 predicted proteins | sample MGYA00580586_ERZ772874 | MGnify/ENA primary metagenome ERZ772874 (study PRJEB29015, sample SAMEA2737952) | human oral metagenome | biome: human oral; feature: human-associated habitat; material: dental | place: China | collected 2154 ... | reverse complement strand
GAAGGTAACGCCAGCACCCGCGAGGCCTTCCTTGATCTTAGCCAGAGCCTCACAGAAGCTGTCGGGATAGCTGTCGGCATCTCCACAGCCGAAGAGGGCTACCTTCTTCCCAGAGAGGGGCTGCTCAGCGAGCTTGGGGAGGAAGTCCTCCCAGTCGTCCTGCAGGTCACCGATTCCCCAGGTCGAGGAGCCGAGGAGGAGCACGTCGAAGGCAGCGGCCTCTGCAGCGCTTGCGCTCGCTACGTCAAAGATGTTTGCTTCAGCACCGAGTGCCTTACCGAGGCGCTGTGCTACCTCACTCGTCGAGCCCGTAGAAGAGCCGTAGAAAATACCAATCTTGCTCATATTATTCTAGCGATGATATGTTAGTAATGTGATTTGCTTCAGCAAAGATAGTAAACTATCTCAGCACTGCACACCTCAGAGGACTACTCGACCTCCTTGATGAGCCCGTGGCGGTAGGCGTAGAGCAGCTTCTTGAGCTCGGATACCTGATCCTTGAGCACGCCGCCCTGGTCCGTAGCCTGCACCAGCACACGGTCGGTAGCATACTCCTTGACTACGGAGGTACTGCAGATATCGGCCATATGCTCGATGGCCTCCTTCGTAGAGCTGAAGGGCTCATGCTTCACTAGATGTAGTCCCTGCGAATTGAAGATCAGCGTATAGCCTGCTATCCCAGTACTAGACTGATAGGCACGGCTGAAGCCTCCATCGATGAGCATGAGCTTACCGCCGGCCTGTAGGGGATGCTCTCCCTTGACTGCCTTCACGGGGACATGACCATTGATGATATGGGTATCAGTACCTGTTAGGCCAAACTCCTCTAGGATGTGCTCACACACCTCCTGCTCGACCCTATAGACATAGTAGTACCCCTTCTCCTCGTGGTGTGTCTCCTTGTCTGCGATGAAATATCGCTCGAAGGTCGTCATCGCCGACTTGTCGAAGAGAGGAGAGTCTGGGCCACACCATAGATACCAGAGGAAGTCCACAGCCTCAGCGTGCTCGATATGGTCAGACGAAGACCAGTGTGCACGACGCACGAGTTCATCGACACGATCCATCATCGCACGTCCTGCGTAGAGCTTCTTACCGATACGGACCTTCTTGAAGCTCCTATCCTCATTGAGGGGGACGGAGGCATGGAAGAGGAGGTTATGGTTGTAGGTCAGATACATTCCTCCCTTCTTGTAGAGGAAGTTGATATGGCTACGTAGCTTCTCGCTGTGCGTGAAGGAGTGCAGGAGCTTCTCCACGACCTCAGCCTCCATCTCCGTGAGACGATAGGGATCATTAGGATCGATGGTGGGGAAGTGGGTATCCTTGAGTGGGTACGTCTTACCATCAGGGAGGGTGACCGTCCCTGCCCCTAGGTCTAGGCGGTGTAGGAGATCTCTATCCTCCATCTTGTACTCGGGACGGCGGGCGATGATCTGATGCTCGAGCTTGAATTGTATGATGGCGATCGCCTTGTGCATCTGTCCCATCAGCGCTAGGCTCTTGTCGTCATACTTCTCATCTGTATCCCCGAGCTTCGGAGCGAAGGCCTTACAAGGATCCTTGCCATAGACCTCCATAGCTAGACGAGCTAGAGGGAGCATATTGATCCCATAGCCGTTCTCCAGTGTAGAGGAGTTGGCATAGCGCAGGGCGATACGTATCGCATTGGCCATACTAGCAGCATTCCCTGCGGCAGCCCCCATCCAGAGCATATCATGGTTCCCCCACTGGATATCCACGTTGTGGTAGGTCAGGAGCTTGTCCATGATGACATGTGCCCCTGGGCCACGGTCGAAAACGTCGCCTACTATATGTAGGTGGTCGATAGCCAGCCTCTGTATGGTCTCACAGATAGCGGTGATGAAGTCATCGGCCTGCCCTGTCTCGATGATCGAGTCGAGGATAGCACCTACATAGGCAGATTTCTTGGGGTTCATACTATCCTCATGGGTGAGCTCCTGAGTGATGTAGCTGTACTGAGGGGGGAGGGCCTTGCGCACCTTGGAGCGTGTGTACTTCTCACTCACACGCTGAAGCACCTTGATGAGTTGGTTGAGCGTGACCTTGTACCAGTCGGTGGTGATAGCTTGCTTCTGTGCTAGTCGCTCTAGGCTTTCCTTAGGGTAGTAGATGAGCGTGCAGAGCTGGCGAAGCTCCTGCTCACGTATCTGCCCGGCGAAGAGGCTCTCCACCTTGGTACGGATGGTACCCGAGGCGTTCTTCAGTACATGGATGAAGGCCTCATACTCGCCGTGTATATCGGCCAGGAAGTGCTCTGTACCCTTAGGGAGGTTCAGGATAGCCTGTAGGTTCATGATCTCGGAGGCTGCTGAGGCTGCATTGGGGAACTGCTTGGATAGTAGCCCGAGATACTTTAGTTCTCTTTCTGTGATGTCCATAGTCGTATCTGTTAATGTGCTTATTGTATGCATAGTGTTCTTTTTAGTGATTGAGGAGCTCTGCGTACTTGACCCCAGAGGCCCCTCGTATCTTCTTAAGTAAAAGGGTTAGTGCCTCCCTGCGCTCCACGTAGAGGACGAAGGCTCCGTGGAAGAGACCATCCTCCGAGTGGATGGCATAGCTACGAAGCTTGATCCCCGCCTCCTTGCGGATGAGTGAGGTGATGTTGGTGGCGATAGCTAGCTCGTCACGCCCGACGACCTCTAGGCTCATGACCTGCGCCCGTCCCTCATCGCCGTTCCAGCGTGCCCCGATGATCTTGTGCGGGGAGTGGGCGAACATATCGGGGGCGTTGGGGCAATTGGTGCGATGTACCTTGATACCACGAGAGGTCACGAGCCCAAAGACCTCATCCCCATAGACGGGCTGGCAGCACTGCGCTAGACTATAAGCCACACCCGAGAGACCTCGGTCTAGGATCAAGACCTCGGAGGAAGAGGTGATTGCAGGCACCTCGCCCTCTGTCTCGCTGTAGACGAAGCTCTCTGCCGAGCGTGATGCCCCCGCTGTCGGCTGTCCCTCTAGGGCGGAGGCTGAGTGAAGCTCCTGCTCGTAGAGGTTGAGGAAGTCGTGGACATCTAGGCGATCTCGGGTGAGGTCACGGTAGAAGTCCGAGAGAGTCTTATAGCCCTTGCGCTGAGTGACACGGATGAAGGCTGCCTCCTCGAAGGGGAGCTTCCTATTCTTCATCCTCCTTCGGATAAGCTCCTTGGCCACACTGATACCCGCCTCCTCCTCGGCTCGTAGGAGCTGACGGATCTTAGCCTTGGCCTTAGGACTGGCGACGATGGAGATCCACCCAGGCTTAGGACTCTGCTGTGGTGAGGTGATGACCTCGACGCTATCGCCATTATTAAGCTGATGGCGCAGAGAGACGTTCTTGCCATTGACCTTACCCGATATAGCCCGTGCACCTACACGGCTATGGATCATGAAGGCAAAGTCAAGGAGGGTCGCCCCCTGAGGGAGCTTGAGGATCTCACCCTTGGGGGTGAAGACGTAGATCTCCCGAGCCTTGAGGGTGAGGAGCGAGGACTCTAGCGTCTGACGCTTCTCATCCTCCTGCGAGGTATCTCGTACTGCCTCCAGAGCCTCCCGCACCGAGGCGAGGAAGTCATCCAGCCCATGCTCGCTGCGTATGCCCTTGTACCGCCAGTGGGCTGCCACTCCACGCTCGGCGATGACATCCATCCGCTTGGTGCGGATCTGCACCTCCACCCAGCGGTTCTCGGGCCCGAGGACGGTAGTGTGGAGGCTCTCGTAGCCGTTACTCTTGGGGATGGAGATCCAGTCCTTGAGTCGCTCGGGGTTCGGGCGATACATATCGGTGATGATGGAGTAGACCTGCCAGCAGACCTGACGCTCCCGCTCGAGGGGGACGTCTAGGATGACACGGATGGCGAATAGGTCGTAGATGTCCTCGAAGGGGAGCTTCTTGAGTTTGTTGTTGATCGAGCTGATGCTCTTGACTCGCCCCTTCATCTCAAAGGGGACACTGAGCTCTGCCTGTAGTCGCTCTCGCACCGGGGTGATGAAGGCTGCGATATAGGCATCTCGGGCTGCCTTCGTCTCACCGAGCTTGCGGGTGATGAAGCCGTAGGTCTTCGGCTGTAGGTAACGTAGACAGAGGTCCTCCATCTCCCCCTTGATGGTATAGAGCCCTAGGCGATGAGCGATCGGAGCGTAGAGGAAGGAGATCTCAGAGGCAAGCTGTGTACGAGCCTCCTCCGTGTAGAAGCTCTTGGCATGGCGTAGGAGATAGAGGCGGTCAGCGATGATGATGAGCACGACACGCATGTCCTCCGCCATAGAGATGAGGAGGTTGTGAAAGTTCTCCGAACTAATCGCTTCCCTACGCATATAGAGCTCCGAGGTACGTGTCAGGAGCTGCAGTAGACGTACGACCTCCGCTCCATGACAAGACGTGATCTCCTCACTCGATAGGAGACCTTTGGCGAAGGGGCGATAGAGTAGGACGGCGAGGATCGAAGGTGCATCCAGCCCGAGCTCTCGAGCCACTAGGCAGGCGACCTCTAGCTGTAGGATGAGCCCGTGCATGCGGTGTAGTCCCTCATCCTTCGTCTCGAAGCAACCTGCCTCAACGGACTGAGCCAGCCAGGTGTAGGTCGAGCGTCTCCCCTGCTGACCGATCGTGGGCTGTAGTGCCTTCACTAGGTAGCGACTACATTGGTAGATCTGTCTCTTTTCGTCTTCGCTAAACATACACTTTGGATCCTTATTGACTAGCTATTTAGTGACTAAAGGTACAAAATCTACCTATCGAACACAAAAAGGCTAAAAATATCCCCCCAGCCACCAACCCCAGCCTCCCCCCGACGCCACCCTCATCCCTGCCTAGCTCTAGTCCTTACCACCACCCAATGACTACCCTCTCCCCCATCTAACTTCCGATCCCAGAACTACTCTGACATCTGCCCTCTCCCCTGCCTAGCTACTAAATACGACCTCCAGCATACTCCACTCTCTGCCTCTTTGGGGATATTATTTCATAGCCAAGGGAGCCCTAGCTGTATCCCTAGAGTGCCTAGACGTTAGTCCCTAGGAGAGCTAAATATGAGGGCCTACCGGGGTGATACTTAGAGCGAGGTAGTGTACACGCGTGTATACAGTTGTGTACACGTGGGTACACTGTTGTATACACACGTGTATACTTACCCCTCCTAGGTAGTAGGCATACGCTGGGGATCTCTACACCTAGGACACGGATACTTCGATCTTCGGTGTACGCTCCTTGGCTACTATGCCCTCGCACTATGGTGATTTTATCCTTCGCCCCTGAGGTGTAGGGCTTAGATAGGGGAGTGTAAAATATTTAAGCTATCTTTGTGGCGCAATTCTATTCGATGATGCGCGTGACATCTTGGAGGATTGTATTGCAATAGACATACTTCATTGCAGTGTATGGTTGGGTAGCTCAGCTGGATAGAGCAATAGCCTTCTAAGCTATCGGTCCTGGGTTCGAATCCCAGCCCAATCACCACAGCATCCCCCTCTCCCACGTAGGCGCTCTGCCTCATCCGTCTTTGCATCCCCCCATCATTCCCCCACGACACGTCCCCGAATAGTTTAAGGACAGAAGTTTTTCATCGTCTTCCCCACAGGGGCACCGAGCCCCGGCTAGGATCTTCGGGTGATGACTCGGAGGAGACCGATCCCCTCCCTGCAACTTATCCCCACCCAAGGACCCTGGTTGTCGCTCATCGATCCGCCCATTGACCTGCGGACGACAGCCCATAGCACGGCTAGCACCCCGATAGTGGAAGACACTAAGTTTATATTTTAGTTATGCAACGATACAACATCACAGAGCTCTCCAATATGAGTCTCGATGAACTGCGTAAGGTCGCAGACGAAGTCGGGATCAGTCCAAAGAGCTTCGAGACCAAGCAGGAACTCATCTACGCAGTCCTCGACCAGCAGGCAATGACCCTGGCTGGGACACAGACCGAGAAGCGCAAGCCTGGACGCCCCCGTAAGGATGCCGATGACGAGCAGCCCAAGGGCAAGAAGACCAGCCACGAAGGAACACAAACACCTACCCCCGAATCATCCTCCGAAGATCTCTTCCCCTCCGCTACCGAGGAGGGCTCTGCCGAGGCTCCTAAGCGTAAGCGTGGACGCCCCAGCAAGGCCGATCAGCAGGCTCGACAGAAGGAGGTCGAGCGTCAGCAGGCTCTCTCCGCCGTAGCCAAGGCTAGTGAGAGTCAGGAGGCTAATAGCCCCATCGAGGTCGAGGAGCCTCGTCAGGAAGCTCCAGCACCTAAGGCACCTAAGGCACCCAAGGCTGCTCCTAGCCAGCCTCAGCCAGAGGCTCGCCCCGTAGGTGCACCTACCAAGGGTGCCGAGCCTCTGCCCCGTGTCGTACCTGTCGGGGCTCCAGCCACTGAGCCTGCCCCAGCGCCAGCACCAGCTCGTGAGGTAGCCCCCGTAGCTCAAGCGCAGCCCGCTGCACAGCCCGCTACGCAGCCACAGAGTGAGGGCACGGAGGGTACGGGACGTATCGTCTTCCGCCACAAGGATAGCAAGTCTGTGCTGGATCAGGTCCTTCCCTCCTTCACCGCTCCTATCAAGCCTCGCCACGAGGGTAAGGCTCAGCAGTCTAGCAATACGACTGCTCGCCCCGTCACCAAGAGTGGTCAGGATGAGTTCGACTTCGGCGGTATCCTAGAGTGCTCTGGGGTCCTAGAGATCCTGCCTGACGGCTATGGCTTCCTTCGCTCTGCGGACTACAACTACCTACCTTCTCCCGATGATATCTACCTCTCGGTAGCTCAGATCAAGCAGTGGAGTCTGCGTCCAGGAGACCTCGTGGAGGGCTTTATCCGTCCACCACAGGAGGGGGATAAGTACTTCCCCTTCGACAAGATCACCCGAGTCAATGGTCGTACCCCCTCGGAGATGCGTGACCGTGTCCCCTTCGACCACCTCACCCCGATCTTCCCCGACGAGAAGTTCAAGCTAGAGTCCCCACGCAACCCCGCCGTACAGGACAAGATAGCGATGCGTATCGTAGACCTCTTCGCCCCCATAGGTAAGGGACAGCGTGGTCTGATCGTCGCTCAGCCCAAGACAGGTAAGACCGTCCTGCTCAAGAATATCGCCAACGCCATCGCAGCCAATCACCCCGAGGTCTACATGATCATCCTGCTCATCGACGAGCGTCCCGAGGAGGTCACCGATATGGCAGCGAGTGTCAATGCCGAGGTCATCGCCTCGACCTTCGACGAGCCAGCAGACCGCCACGTGAAGATCGCCGAGATCGTCCTCAACAAGGCTAAGCGTATGGTAGAGAGTGGTCAGGATGTCGTCATCCTCCTCGACTCGATCACCCGTCTGGCTCGTGCCTACAACACCGTACAGCCTGCCTCTGGTAAGGTGCTCTCTGGGGGTGTGGATGCCAATGCCCTGCAGAAGCCCAAGCGATTCTTCGGTGCCGCACGTAATATCCGTGGTGGCGGTAGCCTCACGATCCTCGCCACCGCTCTGCAGGAGACAGGGTCGAAGATGGACGATGTGATCTTCGAGGAGTTCAAGGGTACGGGTAACATGGAGCTCCAGCTCGACCGTCGCCTAGCCAACAAGCGTATCTATCCAGCCGTAGACCTCGTAGCCAGCAGCACACGCCGAGACGACCTCCTACAGGATACGGCTACCCAGCAGCGTATGTGGTCGGTACGCAAGGTGCTCTCCGAGATGAACCCCATAGAGGCTATGGAGAATGTGAAGAACCTCATGCAGCGCACGCAGAACAACGAGGAGTTCTTCGCCGAGGCAAATAGCTAAGCCCTCCCCATCCCTCTCCCGCAGGCGGAGAGAGCCCGAGGGGCTGTGTCCCCATAGGCCGAATGCCACTTATACACCGAGCCCACGGCGGTGGAGGAGTAATATCCTTCCACTGCCGTGGGCTCGGTGCTTTGGGGTGGATGACGGAGGTGTGTGGGGGCTTGTCGCTAGCCCTTTCCCGTAGTGGCTGTGGGGGTAGAGTAGGGATAGAAGTAGAGTAGGGATAGAAAAGGCACTACGCCCAGCGTGTACGTAGATACACGCTGGGCGCAGTGCTTGCTGTCTTAGGGGGTGAGTCCGCTAGCTGAGGAGCTGGCGCAGGCTGTGGCGATAGGCAGCCCAGTCAGTGATGGTGTGCCGTGCTACACCGCTCTCTATGGCAGCCTCCGCTACCGCAGTGGAGACCCGCTCGATGAGCCTACGATCGACAGGCTTCGGGATGAAGTATTCGGCACCGAAGGTCAAGCTATCCAGCCCATAGACCTCCTTGACGTAGCTGGGGACGGGCTCGTGTGCTAGGGCAGAGAGGGCACGTGTAGCAGCTAGGAGCATGGGCTCGTTGATGGCCGTAGCGTGGGTGTCGAGAGCTCCACGGAAGATATAGGGGAAGGCCAGGACGTTGTTGATCTGATTGGGGTAGTCGGTACGTCCAGTGCTCATCAGCACGTCGGGACGAGCAGCCTTCGCCTCCTCATAGGTAATCTCGGGGTCAGGATTGGCTAGGGCGAAGATGATCGGATTCTCTGCCATAGAGCGTACCATATCAGCCGTCACCATCCCCCCCTTAGAGAGTCCGAGGAAGACGTCTGCCCCGACCATGGCCTCAGCCAGTGTCTTGATGTCGGTACGGGGAGAGGCGAAGGAGCGCTTCATCTCGTTGAGATCCGTGCGGTCGGTGGTGATCGCTCCCCGAGAGTCGAACATCAGGATATGCTCCCTACGTACCCCGAGCGAACAGTAGAGCCGTGCGCAGGAGAGGGCAGCAGCCCCAGCACCACTGACGACGACACGCACCTCCTCGATGCGCTTGCCTGCGAGCTCTAGGGCATTCAGCAGACCAGCCCCTGAGACGATCGCAGTGCCGTGCTGGTCGTCGTGCATGACGGGGATAGAGAGCTCGGCCTTGAGCCTACGCTCGATCTCGAAGCATTCGGGCGCCTTGATGTCCTCGAGGTTGATGGCTCCGAAGGTAGGGGAGATGGCCTTGACCGTGCGGATGAAGGCCTCGGGGTCGTGCTCATTGACCTCTATGTCGAAGGCATCGACTCCCGAATAGATCTTGAAGAGTAGTGCCTTGCCCTCCATGACGGGCTTGCTGGCATCAGCTCCTATATCTCCGAGACCGAGGACAGCAGTACCGTTGGAGATGACGGCTACGAGGTTGCCCTTGTTGGTGTAGCGGTAGGCATCGTGTACATCGCTGGCAATCGCTAGACAGGGCTCGGCGACACCAGGTGAGTAAGCCAGAGAGAGATCATAGGGGGTGTCGTGGGGCTTGGTGGGGTGGATCTCGATCTTCCCAGGCTTGCCCTCCTCGTGGTAGCGGAGAGCGGCTTCTTTAGTGACCTTGAGTGGCATGAGGGGTAGGGATTAGAGGATGGGGGCCAATATCAAATAGGTCTAATGGGGTAAATAGGTCTGATAGGATTAGTATATCAGAGGTCGGTGGGAGCAGTCGAATTGTACTTGTTCATCGCCGAGGTGATGCCCTCTAGGCAGAAGGCTGCCGTAGCCTCGCAGGCATACTCGATGAGCTGAGGCAGACGTGCCTCCTCCTCAGGGTGGAAGGAGCCGAGGACGTAGTCGATCTGCTTGCCCTGAGGATAGTCGTTGCCGATACCGAAGCGTAGGCGAGGATAGGCCTGTGAGCCTAGGAGCTGGGCGATATTCTTCAGCCCATTGTGTCCCGCATCGCTCCCCTTGCCCTTTAGACGGAGCGTGCCGAAGGGGAGGGCGAGATCATCGACGAGGACGAGGATATGATCGATGGTGATGTGCTCCGTACTCATCCAGTAGCGTACAGCCTCACCACTGAGGTTCATATAGGTGGAGGGCTTGAGCAGGACGACCTGAGCGTTCTTGATACGACCTGTGGCTACGTCTCCGTAGCGCTTGGTGGCGAAGCTGGTGCCGAGACGTGCAGCGAGGGCATCGGCGATACGGAAGCCGATGTTGTGACGTGTCGCCTCGTACTCACGACCGATATTGCCGAGGCCGACGATGAGGTACTTCATATATGTATGTAACTTGTCTATTGATGCAGGATAGAGGGACATAGGGATACTGTCCCTGACTACAAAGATAAGCGCACTAGCCCTGCTTATGTTCCCCAAAGGGTGTTAAATCAGCTAATGCGCTAGTTAGTAGTAGAATATCTTTATCTTTGCACCGGGAATAGTCCCGCATATATGCATCGCAAACACCGCATTAACCCTATGACTAGCCACAAGATCCTCTGTGTCGCTGGAGCACTAGCCTCTGCCGTCGGTACAGCAGGAGCCCAGTCAGCAACAAAGGGTGCCACGAAGGCTACCCCAGGGGCACGCCCCCTAAACATCGTCTACATCATGTCAGACGACCACTCCTATCAGATGATCAGCGCCTATGACCAGCGCTACATCTCTACACCCAACATCGATGCCCTAGCACGTGAGGGGGTTCGCTTCACCGAGAGCTTTGTCGCCAACTCCATCTCTGGCCCTAGCCGTGCCTGTATGCTCACAGGGAAGCACAGCCACATGAATGGTAAGACGAACAACGAGAGCGCCCACCAATTCAATCAGAGCCAGCAGACCCTCCCCAAGCTCCTGCGTGCAGGTGGCTATCAGACGGCGATGATCGGTAAGATCCACCTAGACGGGGTCCCTCAGGGCTTCGACCACTGGGCGATCCTCCCTGGGCAGGGGGACTACTATGATCCTGCCTTCATCGTGCCCCGAGGGATGCATCTGAGGAATGGTTATAGCCTACCCAATGGCACAGATGCCAGCGCCACAGATACCGTCCGCTACCACGGCTATGTGACCAATATCATCACCGATATGAGCCTCGACTGGCTGGAGCAGCGAGACAAGACAAAGCCCTTTGCCCTCTTCATCCACCACAAGGCTGCCCACCGTGACTGGATGGCCGATACGGTCGATCTCAAGGCCTACGAAGATCGCACCTTCCCCACCCCCGAGACCTTCGATGACGACTACGCAGGACGCCCCGCCGCTGCAGCTCAGGAAATGAATATCCTCAAGGATATGGACATCACCTACGACCTGAAGATGCGTACCAACCCCAACCCCTCTGGACTGGGCAAGTACTACCTACACGGTATCTATGGCCGCCTGGAGGAGGGGATCAAGGCTAAGTTCGACAGCATCTATGATCCACTCTCTCGTGCCTTCTTCGAGGCACCACCGACAGGTCGTGCCCTCGCTGTGTGGAAGTACAACCGCTACATGCGTGACTACGCCAAGGTGATTAACTCCCTTGACCGCAATATCGGTCGTGTCGTCGAGTACCTACGTGAGCATGATCTGCTGGACAATACCATCATCGTCTACACCTCGGATCAGGGCTTCTATATGGGCGAGCATGGGTGGTTCGACAAGCGGTTTATGTACGAAGAGTCAATGCGTACTCCTCTAGTGATGCGCCTACCTGCCGCTCTCGGCTACGAGCGTCGTGGGGACGTCACGACCCTCGTGCAGAATATCGACTACGCACCTACCTTCCTCGACATGGCGGGGCTACCTATCCCCAGCGACATACAGGGGATCTCCCTGCGTCGCCTCCTGCTGAAGAATGGCAAGGAGCCCGACCTCGGGCGTAAGGCGCTCTACTACCACTTCTATGAGTACCCAGGCGAGCACGCTGTGCGCCGTCACTACGGGATTCGTACGACACGCTACAAGCTCATGCACTTCTACGGCGATATAGATAAGTGGGAGATGTACGACCTCAGGAAGGATCCAAACGAACTGACCAACGTCTTCGATGACCCCTCGTATGCCAAGGTGCGTCGTCAGCTCGAGCGAGACCTCGCAGGCCTACGCAAGCACTACAAGGCAGAGAATGCCAAGTAATCCACTCCTTAGCAGAAGGGTAATCTAGCCCACGCTCTGCCTAGGGGAATACGCTAGGGCGTTAGCCCGACTCTAGGGGTGCTCCGCCGTGAGCCTATCCCCATCATATTAGACTTGCTTGTATCTTTCCCCCCTCGGGAGGAGGGGTCACATGGTTAGTGTTGTGTAGAGGATGTCTCGATGAGGCATCCTCTACCTCTTTGTATAAGGGGAATACACTACCTTTGTCTAAGAAAAGAATTAATTGTCTCTGGCTTATGTCCACTATACATATTCAACACATTGGAGCACTCAGGGATACGGGTGTCTTACCTATCAATCGAGTGACGCTCATCCTTGGTCCTCAAGGAGCGGGCAAGAGTACCTTGATGAAGGTTCTCTGCCATTGTCGTTGGGTTGAGAAAATGATTATGAAAGATCCATCACAGCGAAAGCGGAACACCTCATATGAGCATTTCTATAAGGAGTTGGGAGAATTCCATCGCTTACCAGAGAACTTTTTTAGCGAGCAGAGCCACTTGGTCTATAATGGTGATTATATTCAGATAGAATGGTCATGGGGAGGAGATGCAAAGATCACAAGGGGAACCAAGGTAGATGCAACACGTAGACATAATCCCAAGCTAGCTTTTATCCCAGCAGAGCGCAATCTAGTCTCTGCAGTTCGGAATATAGATAGGAACTATCGATCCAATTCTCGGGATGTTCTCTTCAACTTCATCCTAGAGCTAGGGGAAGCGAGGCAGTCCTACAACGATGTGGATCACAAGTTATCCCTATCTATCATGCCTCACCTATATTATTACAATCAAGAGGAGCAGGATCTTATTTGGCATGAGAAGCTTGGGCGGCCTCTTAGTGCATTTTATGCAGCAAGTGGTATTCAGTCTGCCTTCCCGATAGATGTGGTTTCTTCTTACCTCTACGGACGAGTTGGACAGCTATCCGCAATGTCTGCAAGTGAGATGATTGCTTCCTTTCTCAGACTTTGGGAGACAGAAGAGAAGGCTCCGGGTGATATAGAGGAGGGGCTAAAGAGGCTTAATTCCCAGTGGAAATATAGTTCAATGGCTCTTTATATTGAAGAGCCAGAGCAGAACCTATTCCCTGAATCGCAGCGCAATCTAATCCTTCGCCTGCTCCAGTTAATAAGTAAGGTCAAGGAAAAAGAATTGGAGAGTGATGGGGCTCCCAATGTGAGCAACCTAGTCTTCACGACACATAGCCCATACTTGCTCTCTGTAATCAACACGCAGTTTGCTGTGGCAAGGGCTCGTAAGTACCTTGCGGAAAAGATAGAGGATAAGAGCGCGAGCGAGGATGACCGAGCAGCGTCTCAAGAGCGTCTAAATAGACTAGACCATCTACAGAAAGAGAAGGGTGTAGACCAGATTGATCTTTCCATCGGTGAATATGCTGCCTACTTTGTGGGTGCTGATGGAGTGGTGAAAAGCCTTATAGACTTAGAGTTCCCAATGGTGAGCGGGGTAGAGCTTGATGGGGTGTCAGATTGGGTCGAGGACTACATGGATGAAATAGGTCAGATTATTTATGGGAACTAAAGCAACTAAAAAGAAAAATAAGTTAGAGATAGAAACTTCTACTTCGGGGAATAAGTCGGAGACAGAAACTTCTACATTAAAGGATTTCCATCCAAGTCATGAGAGGAAGGCTCGAAAAGTTTTTCCTGTGGAGGAAAAAGGTATATGCTATCGACTTACTGATATGAATGATGTGATGTCTTTAGCATACAAGATTGATGGGACGGTTATTCCTAAAGGAAGTAATGGGGAGCGTAAGTGTGACTATCTTATGCTTGTCCAAGCTCTAGATACTCTCTGGGTGCAAATTTTTATTGAACTGAAGGGACAAGCTGTAGAGCATGGTTTGACACAAATAAAAGATACTCTCCAACATGAGTATTTTAAGACTTGTCCTAAGCAAGAGAAGCGTTGTGCTCGCCTGGTCATTGGTTCTTACCCAAAGAGTACAAATAAAACAAAAGAAGAAAAGCTTATAGATGATATTCGAAAGTCTTCGGGCTGTTCCTTTAGGCGCATGTCCATTGGTGAGATAGAGACGTTTGCAAGGCTTTGCAAGACTCTCGGGATTTAAAGGATGATTGTTTAAGGTTAGCCTCTCTTTTTTAATTCGACTCCTAAATGTGATCCCTATATGCTCTGAGGTGTCTGCTAGTCTACTTCCTAGCGACTTGATGTACTTTTTGTATCTTTGCCTAGCTTGTGTGCGCCAAAGAGATAGGGGCATGCACAGCGCAGACGCAAAAGACTATCCATAACAAGTAACGAAGACGAATATAAAGCCTATGGGAAGAGTCCTCATTATCGGTGCTGGCGGTGTCGGTACGGTGGTGGCTAAGAAGGTGGCACAGAATAGCGACGTGTTCACCGACATCATGCTCGCTAGCCGCACCAAGAGCAAGTGCGATAAGATCGCCTCGGAGATCAAGAATGTACGTATCCAGACCGCTGCGGTAGATGCCGACAACGTCCCCGAGCTGGTGGCTCTGATGCGGGAGTTCAAGCCCGAGCTCGTGATCAACGTAGCCCTGCCCTACCAGGACCTACACATCATGGATGCCTGTCTGGAGGCAGGTGTGAACTACCTCGATACGGCGAACTATGAGCCTCTGGACGAAGCAAAGTTTGAGTACAGCTGGCAGTGGGCATATAAGCAGCGCTTCG
>ERZ772874.1076-NODE-1076-length-14562-cov-8.169987_pt1 | contig 14562 bp, 30 predicted proteins | sample MGYA00580586_ERZ772874 | MGnify/ENA primary metagenome ERZ772874 (study PRJEB29015, sample SAMEA2737952) | human oral metagenome | biome: human oral; feature: human-associated habitat; material: dental | place: China | collected 2154 ... | reverse complement strand
AATAAAAAGGAAATTATTTCTTAACCCATTTATTTCCTGATTTTTGAGTAGGTGGTAGACGGTCGCCTTGGTCTATGCGAACAGTTCTACCTTTATGAACAGAACCACCTCTTGGTCCTACTTCTTTGTAAGTACCTGCGGGTTTGTTATCTGTTCCAGGTTTGATTAGTTCTTTAACCATAATAATTCACCTCCTTTGAGGTAATTATATCATAAAACAGAAAGGAGTGATTAATATGTTCAACGCTTATGAAGACAAACTAAAAAATCCCAAAGACTGGTTAAGCAGAGATGACTTGCGGAAATTTCTTGAACTCGATACCGACAAAGGGAAATTTAACGAGTATATGTTGGAATTGGAAAGTTTAGACAATTCTTACGAATATATGCAAGGGACCAAGAATACAAACATAACATACAACAAGGTCAGAATTTACAATTACATTAATTCCCAACTCCTAAATAAGAAGCGGGAAAAGGCAAAGAAAGGAGCATAAATGGTAATAAAGGAATTAAAAGGGGGGGATAAAATGGAGATGTACGTTAAATTAAAATATGTATACGTTGCGTTTATGTTAATAAATTTATGTTTAAATATTTATGCCCAAAAATCGAAAAATAGAAATTTAGAGATAGTCACCTGGGCAATAGTATTACACGTTCCATTTATTTATTTCATATTGAGTTATTAATAGTGAAAGAAAGTATTAGATATAGATTTAAATGAGTTAAAAGGAGAATAAGATATGTTGATTATTAAAGGTGAACGTTTGAATGCCGAAAGTAATATTCATGAACACATAAAAATTTCAAGTGAGGCACTGGCGGTAACTTTATACGGATTATATGAAGAAAATGATTGTGAGAATTTTGAAGATTTTTTAGATTATTTAGGAGATGAAAGTATTTTAGTTTATATAGAGAAGAAAGGAGAACAGCAATGATTAAATATTTACAAAAAAGAACACTTAATCTTATCTATTGGACATTTACAATTATATTCCTATGTGCATTAGCAATGACTAAGTTGGAATTTGAACAACTGTTTGCGGTCTACATTTTTGTAACTGCTAGTGTATGGTGTGGCTTTGACAAGAGATACGACAAACATTTTGAGTAGGAGGAAGAAAATGAGAGGATTTGAATTAATTAGAGGATATGATGGCAAGTTGCCAGCAAGAGGAACGCCATATAGCGCTTGTGTGGACTTCTACGCGTGTGAGGACGTTATATTGAGACCAGGAACGATAAGCAATGTTATTCCTACAGGAGTTAAGGCTTACATGAAAGAAGATGAAGGCTTGTTGTTATATGCACGTTCTAGTATGGCTAAGAAGCATGGACTTAGAATGAGTAATAGTGTAGGGGTGATAGACGCTGATTTTTATAACAACAAAGACAATGAAGGGCATATAACATTCCTATACGACAACATAACTGACAAAGAGGTAAAAATAGCTAAACATTCAAGAATAGGACAAGGGATGTTTACAAAAGTATTACCTATTGAAAACGTTGAAATATTATCAAATGAACGAGTAGGTGGTTATGGAAGCACTGGGAATAAATAAAAAAAGCAGCCGTTAAAACAACAGCTACTTAATTAAAAATTCAATTATAAAATAACATAAAAAAGGAGAAATTGCAAGTGACAGAAAATAATGTTAAAAATCCGCAACACTATAAATACCCTTTTGGGGAATCTATTGATGTTATCCAACAAGCAGTAGATGACTTTGGTAGTGTTTGCCAAGCTAACATTTTGAAATACGGAATCAGAGCTAATAAGAAACATGAAAGTCCAAAAGATGATATACAGAAAACCATTAGATATGGAGAATTTTGGCTTAATCATTTAGACGGCAAGCCTGCAAGCAGTCCAAGAGTTGAAGAAATAGCAACCATAGACAAGTTAAAAGATATGTTAAATGAAGATTTATCAATTCAAGAAAAGGAAATTGTTCAAAGACAAAATATTGTACATTTCATTATTGACGGTAAAGAGATACCGATTAATAAAATTGAAGCTAAAAATATAATAAGTAAGCTAGGGGCATTTCTTTATGATTAGCCAAAAAATAACACTAGGAACGTATTCTACTATAGCTATTGAAGAAATAGCAGAACACTATAATCTAAGTATTAATGACTATGTCAACTTAGTATTAAAAAATTGCATAATAAAGGAACTCAAAAGAAGAAAAGTTAATTTTAAAAAAATTAATTCACAAATAGTTTTAGAAAGATTAATGCTAGAAATAGATAGTCTAGAAAAAAGAACAAATAGGAGTTGATGTATTATGAATATGCCTAATTTCCGAGCGTTTGTTGATAAAAAAATATACAAAGTTATTGGCTGGAATGGGGACTATATTATACTTAGCAGAAAATATGAAAATAGCTATATTCAATCACTAAATGTTAGAAAAAAAGACGTTATCTTAATATTTGGAAGTGGACTTTTAGATAAAAAAAGTAATGAAATTTTCAGTGGAGATATAGTGAAAAATTCTGATAAAGATTTAGGTATAGTGAGATATAAAGATGGTTGTTTTGAAGTCGATTTTAAGGAATATATTCCTAATAATTTAGCGCTAATTGCAGATGATGTGGAAATTGTAGGAAATATATATCAAAACAAAAAATTACTAGAAAAAATAATAGATATTAATAAAAAGAAAGCTATTTGTTTAAATAACATAGAAAAAAGATTAAATAAAAAAAGGAAAAGAGCGTCTAAAAAAGACACTCATTGATGTACTTTGATTATATAACAATCTTTTAAAAAAATCAAGAGAGGAGAAGCGCTATGTTACTCTTTGATGAACAGCCAATAGTGTTTGATAGGGTGTTAGCTAGAGCTATAGGAGATAGACACGCTACAATATTACAACAAGTTCACTATTGGATTGAAATTAATAGAAAAAAGAAAAATATAGAAGTGTATAAAGACGGTTATTATTGGACGTATAGATCCATTAAAAAATGGCACGAAGAAGAGTTTGATTATCTATCCTTTTCTACTGTAAGAAGAACATTTGATGATTTAGTTAATGATGGCTTTTTAATAACTGGAGATTATAATAAATTTGGCGCAGATAGAACAAAATGGTATAGAGTAAACAAAGAGAAAATAAAACAACTTTATACTAAACTTTCAGAAAAAAAAGAAAACCACCTGTCAAATTTAACAAATGCAAATGCTCAAAATGAGCCAATGCAAATGCTCAAAATGAGCAATTCAGAAATGCTCAAAATGAGCCAACCTATACAAGAGAATAAAAAGAGATTAAATAAAGAGAATATAACTCATTCATCAGAATCTAATAATAAATATATAGACATATCATCAAAAATAAAAGACAGAAGAATGAATGAGGATGAGAAATCTAAAGAGAAAAGTAAAAGATATAATACACAATACTTTAGAGATAGCTTTGGGTATTCCCGAGTCAGCACGAATAAACAAAAAGAGTTAGATAAATGGATTCAATATGTAGTCGATATTTGCCTAATGCATCCTGAAACTAAGCTTAATATTGGCAAACTTCAAACTAATGCAGGTAATGCACAAGCAAGGTTTGTTAAATTAAGAGAGAAACATATTACATATATTTTTGATAGGCTAAAAGATATTTCATATCCAACTAACCATAGAAATTACATGTTAGCAGTTCTTTATAATGCTGAGGACCAATATGAAAGTAGTCAGTCAACTTTTAAAGGCCAGCAAGGGAAACATCATTCTCCTATACCAGATTATCTGCAACAACAGATGGATAAAATTGGAGATACTACACTTAAAGAAAGACCTAAACCAACCGAAGAAGATGAAGAAGCTTATAATGAAATGCTACGTGAATTAAACAAAGGAAAAGAGTGTAAAGACGATTGATGAATTTCAATTTTGGAGGACATTAGATGGAATTTGTAGAACCGTTGCGAACACAAGAAGAATTAGATGCAATGAATTATTATTTTAAAAACCGAAGCGAACGAGATTACTTACTCTTCTATATGGGAATAAATGTAGCATTTAGGATAAGTGATTTATTAGGTTTAAAAGTAGGAGATGTCAGAGGACGGGACAAAGTAAGAAGGCGTGAAATGAAAACAGGGAAACTAAGAGAAATGGTGATATTACCTAAATTAAAGCGTGTATTAGAAGAATACTGTTCAGATAAAGAAGATGAGGAATATTTATTTAAATCAACACGCTATAAGAACTCCAATAGACCTATCACAAGAACACAAGCATATAGGATATTAAAAGCTGGAGCGAAAGAGTGTGGAATAAAGAATATAGGTACTCATAGCTTTAGAAAGACATTTGGATATCATTTCTACAAAGAAAGTAGAGATGTAGTAACTCTTATGAAATTGTTTAATCATCATGATCCTAGTATCACATTAAGGTATATAGGAATAGAAAGAGATGAGATGAGTAAAGCAGTTAAAAGATGGGGTGGTCTATAACCTCATTTTTAAAATAAATTTAAATATGTAACCAAAAAGGGAAACATTACATGACTAAAATAACAATATATTTGAAACATTGGTAACAGAGGGCTTGAGATATATTAAAAGAATGTAACAGTTTATAAGATAAGATACATACTAAATATAATATATTATTCAATCAGTCAGTCAATCATTCAATAAATAAAAGGAGAAATAATAATGATTAATAATGTAGTTTTGACAGGAAGATTAACCAGAGATATAGAATTAAAACAGACAACCACAAATAAATCCGCAGTAAATTTCACTTTAGCGGTGAACAGAAATTATAAAAATGAACAAGGAGAACAACAAGCAGATTTTATCAACTGTATAGCATATGGGAAACAAGCTGAAAATATGGCAAGATTTTTAAACAAAGGTAGCTTAATAGGGATAGAGGGAAGAATAGCAACAAGAAATTACAAAAATAAAGATGGAAAGATTACATATGCTACAGAAGTAATAACAGATCGCGTTAACTTTTTAGAAAGCAAGAAACAACAAGGTAATTTTAATCATTCTTCACACTCGAATTTTGGAGATACTTTTTATTTTGATGATTATAACGGAGTCAATCCATTTATAGAAGATTAATATTTTAAATTGTACACCAAAGGAGATAGGAGGGTAAGAGATGAAAGATATAGTAATGTTAATCCTAATAGTCTTTACAGCGTTTATATTAGCGCTTTTAATCACAACAACACTTTATATGAACGAAATTATGGATTTAACAACGGAAAATTTAGAACTAAAAACACAAAACGAAAGATTACAAAAAATAGTAAAAGAACTGGATAGAGAACAAGCAGAACAAACAAAAAGAACAGCCGAGAGAAACGGAGTAGGGGGTTAGGAGTAATTGGAATGGAACAAAAATTTATAAATGACGATTGCATGAAACATTTAAAAAATTATCCTGATAACTATTTTGATATAGCGATAGTAGACCCGCCATATTTTAGTGGGCCAGAGAAAAGAAAATTTTACAGGAGAAAAACAAGTCCTATCGGAGTTCAGCGGTTGTATAAAAAAACGGATACATGGAAACTACCGACGAAAGAATATTTTGACGAACTCTTCAGGGTGAGTAAACATCAAATAATATGGGGTGTTAATTATTTCTCAAAAATATATAATTTTGGGCCAGGTAGGATAGTTTGGGATAAAGTTAATGGCAAATCAAGTTTTAGCGACTGTGAATTAGCATACTGCAGCTTACACGATAGCGTAAGAAAAGTAACATATATGTGGAATGGGATGTTTCAAGGAAAATCAATTGAAGAAGGACATATTCAGCAAGGCAATAAAAAATTAAATGAAAAAAGAATACATCCTACTCAAAAACCAGTAAATTTATATCGTTGGTTAGTCAACAAATATTGTCAGCCAGGATTTAAAATATTAGACACACACGTTGGTAGTGGAAGTAGTTTAATAGCATTTAAAGAAGCGAATTTAAGTTATGTAGGTTTTGAAATAAATACAGAGTACTTCGAGAAAGCGAAAGAGAGGGTAGGAGAATGAATTTTTTAGACCTGTTCGCAGGGATAGGTGGATTTCGTTTGGGAATGGAACGAGCGGGCCACACATGCGTTGGATATTGTGAAATTGACAAATTTGCAAGATTAAGCTATCAAGAAATTCACGACACAAAAGGAGAAATAGATTTTAAAGATATTACAGAGGTGACGAATGAAGAATTTAGAAAACTCAAGGGAACAGTTGACGTTATTTGCGGAGGATTTCCCTGTCAAGCTTTTTCCATTGCAGGAAAGCAATTGGGTTTTGAAGACGTTAGAGGAACTCTATTTTATGAAATTGTTAGAGCTGCCAAAGAAATCAAACCACGTTATTTATTCCTTGAGAACGTCAGAAACTTACTATCACACGACAAAGGGAAAACATTTACTACAATGCTTACCATCTTGGATGAATTGGGGTACGATGCAGAATGGCAAGTGCTTAACAGCAAAAATTTTGGAGTCCCACAGAATAGGGAACGAGTGTTCATTATTGGACATCTTAGAGGAGAATGTACCTCAAGCGTTTTTCCTATCAGAGGAGAAAATAAAAAATTTAATCGCGAACCAAAAATAAAAATACTAGGTAATACTAAAAATCCTAATCTAAGTGGTTTAGGAACTAGAAGTTTTGTGCATGATAAAAGAGGAATAGTAGGGGCTTTGACAGCAACAGATTATAAAGAGCCTAAACAAGTAGCTATTAATTTTCCTAAGATTTTGCAAATAGGAAGAGGATTTAACAAAGGCGGAGTACACAATATAGCACCAACAATAACTAAAAATAGTTACCAAGAAAATAATTTTTTAAGTATAAAAGAAGCAACTAAACAAGGATATGCTATTGCAAATATTGGAGATAGTATCAACCTATCTCATCCTAATTCTAAGACTAGAAGAGGAAGAGTAGGTAAGAATATAGCAAATACTCTATTGACAAGTGATGAACAAGGAGTGGTGTTGTCAGATTACAAGATCAGAAAACTTACACCTAGAGAGTGTTGGAGATTACAAGGATTTCCAGATTGGGCGTTTGATAAAGCACAAAAGGTAAATAGCAATAGTCAATTATACAAACAAGCTGGAAATAGCGTAACAGTAAATGTGATTGAGGAAATAGCGAAAAAATTGAAATAGGAGAACAGCAAATGAGCAAACTATCAATTTATGTAAAGTATAGAGATATGCAAATTGTAAAACACGCTTTACAGTATTATCTTACTAGACCTAATGCAACTTCAAAGGAAATTAAACAAGAACAAGCGGTGCTTGAAAAGGTAGAAGAAGAGATTGAAACGTTTAAAGAAGTTAAAAGATTAAAGTAGGGGGGTAAAAAAGGAGATATATGGATAATGGATAAAGTAAAAACAATGGTTTGGGAATTAGGAGTATTTTCAATTTCTGGAATTACACTTTTTAGAAATTATGATAAACAAAGGAGAAAAAAGGAATTTGAATTATTAAAAGATTTAAGTAGAGGTTTCTATAGAACGCATGATATTTCTCAAGATAGCATAAGAATACCTGTATTTAACTTAGATAATGAAAAAGAGTTTACTATTCAAATAAAAAACACTGAAAATTATTATGAAGTATCAATATTATTCACTTGTAAAGAAGATACAGTTGGATATTTAAAGAAATATCGTTCACATATAACATACGTACAAACTTTAACAGAGATTGAAGTTGCTATATCTAGATTTTTATGGAATATGAGTAATTTTCTAGGGGATGAAGATTTGTATTTTAGAGACGTGACGATAGAAGAACACGAAAGATTAAGAGATGAAGTAGCCCCTGCATACTATGCTTTTGAGAGAGGAGATTTAGAGAAATAATGAATTTTAGGCAAATAAAAGAAGCTAATAAATTAATTAATGAAATAGAAAATTTGGATAGGTTTACAATAGATGTTCAAAATCCTGTAAGGACTTTAAAGGTATCTACCGAGTTTAACGGAGTAATATTAAAGGGAGAACACAAAATTAAAGTTATACAAGTAATATTTGGAATTAGAAGAGAATTGGCTAAAGAATTGGAAGAGTTAGGGGTTACGGAGGAGTTAGAAAATGATTAAAAGAGTAGTAACAATAACAAGTGGTGTTGAGTCTTTAGTTGATGCAATTAATGATTTTATCTCAAATGAATTAAAAGAGAATGAATACGTTATAAACATCAAGTATATAAAAGATGGTAGCCGACTTAAACCTTATAAAAAAAATCGAGGAACAGCTTTTGAGACTATTGTAATAGCAATTGTACATATAGGAGGATAAAAAAATGTTACAACCAAAAATTTATGTAAAAGATAAAAATAAAGTCTATGACACCCAAGTTATTGACTACACAAACAAGATGGTTATTTTCTTTGATAGCGAAACTCAATGGACATGCACTAGATCGTTTGATGAAGTTGAGTTCATGGAAAATACAGGAATGAAAGATAAGAACAGGAGTTATATTTATGAAGGCGATATAGTTACAGTCAACGGTACTTGGGATTGTATTATCGAATATAATCAAAGTAGTTGCGCGTTTGTTCTAAAATCAATAGATAGTCGTTGGAGCACGGGGTATTTCAGTAATTATGAGGACATAGAGGAAATGTTGGAAGTCATAGGCAACATATACAAAAATAAGGAGTTGGTGGAGAATGCGTAAGTACATAGTAGAGTGGTTCATAACATGCATCATATTATTATTTCTGTTCATATTAATCAGTGGAAGTGTTGACAATAAAGATGTGTATTTAATAACAAGCGTTTGGGCTGTAGCAAGGATAAGTAAGTCAATAGAGGATAGGAGGTAAAGAAATGGGAGAAAGCGAAAAATTTATAATAAATATAACATTCAAGAGTGGAAGAAAATTAACCTTAGAAACAACAGGAACATGTTTAGATTGGTTATTCGACACATGTTTCAAAAGAGAAGAATTTGAATTTTGTAACATAGAAGAGTATGTTGTTAATACAAGTGAAATTGAATATTTTAGTTATGAAGAGATACAGGAGAACGACTGATGAAATGGCATAAAATTTATAAAAGAGAACTTACAGAAGAAGAAAAAGAAGAGTATGGTGATTTATACACATTTATGTGGGAGGGACATGATCCTAATATTGGCGAAGAAGTGTTACTTACTTATCCACTAAGTTCTGGAGGGTATTCTGACACGAGGGTGGATACTTGGATAGAGTATGATATGTTTGTAGGTTTTGAAGGCACGGATGCAGATGTTATATATTGGACTGAATTACCGAAATTTGAAGGAGAATAATAATGAACAAAATAATACCATTACAAGAAATGATTGAAGAGATTAAGAAATATTACAATTTAAACGATACACTATTGGCACTTAATTTAAAAGTTACACCGCAAACAGTCAAAGGTTGGAAAGACGGAAACATACCTAGAGAAAAGACGTACAACAAAATATTAGAAATATACAATAGCATTATTAATTCAGAAGAACAAACAAAAGAAGTAACAGAAGTAATGGAAGAAGCACAAGAAATAACAGAAGAAAAGAAACTTTATGAGATAAGCTATCCGGATAAAGGAGAAAAGGTATATTATATTAGTTTTCATTCGAGTCAAATAAAAGAATGGGATTTTGATATTAGTTATGAATCTGATAAATGTTTATATGACATAGGACTATACTTCGACACGTTGGAAGAAGCCGAGCAATTCAAACGAGAGCAAACTTTAATTAAGAAAATTAAATGTTGGGCGAAAGAACAACAAGGGAATTGGAAACCTGATTTGAAAAATGATGAAGCGTTTTACGAAGTGCAATTCAATAGATTTCCAAGGCACTTTGATGAAGATGTGTTAGTGATTAATGGAATTGATGAATTCGTCTCAATATCTACATTACCGTACTTTAAAAATTATAAAATAGCCCAAGCCTGCATTGATGAGTTTGGAGATGAGATTTTGGAGGTGTTTTGTTAGATGAAGATTGAGAATTTAAAAGAAGTTACTATTTTATCACAATATATTAATGGGATAGATGATTTTATTGATATGTACGATAATTCAAAATCTATTGAGATAGGAAATGGGGCGTTTCTCCTGGGTATAAAAAAAGGCCAAGAACATGAAATAATAAACGCACTAAAAAAGATTAAAAGTAATATGATTGATGAACTAAAAGAGTTAGGAGTGGAGATGTAATGAATGAATTAATGCAGAAGATAGCAGAAAAATTAAGTGTTAGTATAGATAAGATACCGGAAGTGTATACAGGGTTAAGAAGTCAATACGTTATTTGGGAAATATGTGACTCTACAAGTTGGATTTTTGGGATTGCAGCGCTTTTTGCTACACCATTTTTCATTGTACTGACATTTAATTGGATTACTACAGATTGGGAATGGCGAAATGAAAGCGACCGCCTAAAGTATAAAAAACTTCTAAAAATATCAACATGGATATTGATTTCTTGTATATCGATTATAGTATTTTTGCAAATATTAAAATATGTATTTGCCCCAGATATTATATTTCTTAAAGGGGTATTAAACTAATGCTAATTGACTACGAAAAATTAAAACGATACATATACAAGGTAGCGCCTAATGGTAGATACTATTGTCACAAGTGTTGTGGTCAATTAGAATATTGTCTGATTGAGAAAAACCTATATTGTGTCAGATGTGAGGATTGCGATGTATATTCGCTAGTAGAGGCTACAAACGGAGAGATAGCACTCAGAAAGGTTGGAGAGAATGGATAAACAAGAAAAAACAGCATTTAAAAAGATAAATTATTTAAAAAATATTAATTATATCCAATTAATGATTGATTCTAGACAACGTTGTTTGGAAGCAGACGAACACAAAAAATCTTGTGTAAAAGCAATAGACTATGCGAAAGAACAAATAAAAGGTGGCAATCAGAACAGTTGGGAAAGTCTGATTGATAAGACTGATGAACATAAGAGATATATCATTGACAAGAATTTAGAATATTTAAATCTTAAATTAGAGGTAATGAAAAGCATAGATCAAATAAAAAATATAGAGTTAAGGCTATTATTACAATTAAGATATGTTGAATGTTTAGAATGGGATAAGGTTGAACACATTATGAATATTTCACGAAGCACAAGGACAAATAAGCATTCTGAGGCTTTAGAAAAGATTTATATAATAAATTTATACAAGAAGTACGGAGAAGTATAAAAAAGTATGGGGAAGTATGAATAAGTATGCACAAGTATATTTAGAAATGGTATAATGGTAATGTAGAATTTTAGGTAAGGGAGTTTTTTCATAAGATATCTCCAACATATTTTTAATTTACGAAACAAGAACACAAGCAGTAGAAATAGTTAATCCTTACCTAAATTCAATTCATATTTTTTAAAGACAGTCGTGAGATTGTCTTTTTTTATACCCCCCTATATAAAAATAATACCCAAGGGGGTAGAAAGGAAAAATACCGTGAGAGCAGATAAGACCGGGGCGCACCGTTCCGCATTTGAGAAGAATAAAAAACGGATATTAAAGACACAGCAATGTTGTGGGATTTGTGGTAAACCAGTGGACAAAAAGCTAAAGTTCCCCAATCCCTTAAGTCCTGTGATTGACCATGTAGTTCCGGTAAAAAAAGGTGGGCATCCCTCAGATATAAATAATCTACAGTTAGCACATTTCTTTTGCAACCGTCAGAAGTCAGATAAACTATTTAATATGGGAAAAGAAGCTAAAGAAGATGTGATAGGTAACAGAAACTTACCACAATCGATGGATTGGATGAAATATAAGTCTTAAACGACAAAAATAACAAAAAAATAGTGAAAAATCATAAAAAATAGGTAAAATCGCTAATTTTTCAAAAATTTTGAAGATTTAAAAGTGAAAATATTAAATTTTAAATTTTATAGGGGGGTTAGACCCTCCCCAAAGTTTCGGCCGACCTTCACGCCGTCACTGTACATTTTTTCTCGCGCGAAAATTTTAACCTACAGAAAGGAGTGAAAATATTGGAATATAAAGGATTAAACTACTTACGAAAAAAGTTAGCATTGACTAATTCTCGTGTAGATTTGAGATATAAGCAGTATGCTATGAAATTTAACGACGAACAATTTGGTATAACGATTCCACCTCAACTTAGAAATCAATATAGGTCAGTTTTGGGTTGGTGTACAAAAGCTGTAGATAGCCTTGCTGACAGATTAGTATTTCGTGAGTTCGAAAATGATGATTTTAACGTAAACAGCATATTTAAACAAAATAATCCAGATATCTTTTTTGATAGTGTAATTCTATCATCTTTAATTGCCTCATGTAGTTTTGTGTATATTTCAAAAGTGGGAGAGGACACACCTCGCTTACAAGTTATCGAGGCTAGTAATGCGACTGGGATATTAGATCCAATTACAGGACTTCTTACAGAAGGATATGCAATTTTAAAAAGAGAGGAATTAGGTAAAGCAGTTCTAGAGGCCTATTTCACAGAAAATGAAACTGTAATTATCGATTCAAAAAATAATAATGAAACTGTAATTAAAAATACTGCTGGTATTCCATTGTTAGTACCTGTTATTCATGCACCAGACAGCGTAAGACCGTTTGGTAGGTCAAGAATAACAAGGTCGGGGATGTATTACCAAAAACTTGCTAAAAGAACACTGGAACGTGCAGATATTACAGCAGAGTTTTATTCATTTCCTCAAAAGTATGTTTTGGGAACTGATCCAGATGCAGAGCCTTTAGAAAAGTGGAAAGCGACTATCTCTAGTATGCTTCAAATTTCAGTAAATGAAAATGGAGATAAACCAAACGTAGGGCAATTCACTACTCCATCTATGTCACCTTTCACTGAACAATTAAGAACTGCTGCTGCTTTGTTTGCTGGAGAAACAGGACTTACTCTTGATGATTTAGGGTTTGTTTCAGATAATCCATCATCAGTTGAGGCTATTAAAGCTAGTCATGAGAATTTAAGACTTGCAGGAAGAAAAGCACAACGATCACTAGGAAGTGGACTTTTAAACGTTGCTTACGTTGCTTGTTGTTTGAGAGATGATTTCAAATACAATAGAGGACGATTTATAGACACTAACCCTAAATGGGAGCCGTTGTTTGAAGCAGACGCTAATATGCTTACATTAATTGGAGATGGAGTTATTAAACTTAATCAAGCATTGCCTGGATATATCGATTCTAATGTGATTAGAGATTTAACTGGTATCAAAGGCGATATGAATGCTACGCCTAAAATTGAAGAAGTTGAACAAAAATCTAATGATAAGCAACAAAATAGGATAATATCCACTTATGAAATTACATCACTTTTAAGTAACTATCAAAAAGGAGTGCTTTCTAAAGAAAATGCTATTTTACTTTTAACCTCTACTGGGATGAGTAAACAAGAGGCAACAGCTATGGTTAACAAAACAGAAGTTTTGGAGCAAGTAAATGAATAACGATTTACTGGAACGCATTACTCAAACATTCGAGAAGCGCTTAAAAAATCTAAATATTAAAGCTACCTCCTATGAGGATGTAAATGACTATGCAGTGGCGTTAGGAGAAATCCTTGCTACTGCTTTTAATTTGCACATTACAGAAAATCCAGCAAGTGTTATAGAAAAAATACTTAATGATAGATTAAAAGAAAATCATAGGCTCATTACTGAACATGGAAGAATGGTTCAAACCATTTTGAATAAGCAAGCTAAAATTGGTTTGGAGGCACAAATTCCTAAAATAAATCAAAGTAGAATAAATGGGTTAGTTAGTAGATTAACGCAAGAAGATTTTGAAAAGTCTAAATGGCTTCTAGGCTCTCCTATTGTCAATTTCAGTCAATCTGTTGTTGATGATATGGTGAGAAAAAATGCTGAATTTCATTATAAATCTGGCATGAGTCCTAAAATCATTAGAAAAGAAACTGGTAAGTGTTGCAAGTGGTGTAAAAATTTAGTAGGTACATATAGATATCCAGATGTACCTAAAGATGTATATAGACGACATCAAAACTGCCGTTGTACCGTTGAGTATATCCCTAAGAAAGGTGTTAGGCAAGACGTTCATACTAAGAAAATAAAATATGAAACAAAAGAAGGTACTAAAGAATTACCTTATACAAGCGTCAAAGCTGAATGGTTGAAAAATTATAAAGAACCTAGAGTCGAAGAGGCTAAGTATTGGGAGTATAACGGGACTAAGTATTTTGTAGATGGTAAAAATGTTGTATTAGATTATTCTGTAAAAGAAAAAGAAATTGCTGAAATGTTAGCGAATAAATTCGGATTGGAAGTACAGCTCAACCCTAAATTTCATAATCCTAAAAATATTTCTTGTCCAGATTACTTATTAAATGGAATTCCTTATGATTTAAAAGAAATAACTAGTACGGGGAAAAATAATATAGATACGGCTATAAAAAGTGGGAAAAAGCAAGCTAGTAGTTTTGTGTTGGATTATACAAAATCGGGTTTATCACGAGAAGATATAGATAAAAGATTAAATAGGTTGTATAAAAACCCACATAGAACTTGGGTTAAAAATAT
>ERZ772874.1069-NODE-1069-length-14611-cov-5.615348_pt1 | contig 14611 bp, 14 predicted proteins | sample MGYA00580586_ERZ772874 | MGnify/ENA primary metagenome ERZ772874 (study PRJEB29015, sample SAMEA2737952) | human oral metagenome | biome: human oral; feature: human-associated habitat; material: dental | place: China | collected 2154 ... | reverse complement strand
CCCAGGCCTGCGGGCACATTCGCGACGGCCCGCGCCAGTTGCCGCGCCGGACCGCTTCCGCTTCGCGCCACGAGCACGACGACGTCGAGCCACCCGAGCAGCCGGTGGGCGGCACTCCCTTCGATCAGAGCCTCCCCGGGCAAGTCGATGACGCACAGGTCCCGCACCTGCGACAAGGCCGCCACCGCGGCCTCCCCCGCCTCGCCTGAGGGCATAGCGCCCCGATCGTCGGCGCTGAGCACGGCAAGCCCCCGCTCGGAAGGCAGCGAGTTGAGCAGCCGCCCAGGGACCAGCACGCCCGAATCCGACCGCAGATCGGCCCATCTGACACCGGCCTGCCCGTCGAGGGCCAGCAGTCGGTCGGCCCCCGCCGAACACTGGTCGGCGTCGACGAGGGCCACCCGAAGCCTGCCTTCCAATGTGCGCGCAAGCCACGCGGCGACGGTGGAAGCCCCGGCGCCGCCGTGCACTCCGACGACACCGACGATCTGCCCGCGCCTGGTCGTCCCCGCCGCCAAAAGCAGCTCGAGAAGGTCCTCCGCCTCGTCGGGCAGGGTGAGCACGAGCGACCCCCAGGCGAAGTACGGGGCGTACGCGGGATGAAAACGCGCGCGGACCTTCACCGCTGACGCCCTCACCTCGCTCAGATTGAGGACGGCCGCGTCGTCCGCGCCGCAGTCCGCCACATGCTCGACGTCGATGCCTCCCAATGCGGCGATTCGGTCGACTTCCAATCTGACCGCCGCGCTGAAGCTGGACAACGCGACCACGGGAAGGCTTCCCTCGGGCGACGCTCGCCTTCGCGAGCCTTCGCCGCGACCGCCCGAGCGCGTCCTCAGGGCTTGTCGTCGTTCGTTCGCGCCTTCCGCTTTTTGCTTAACGCTGATGCGTGTTTTATCTGCACTTTTAGTAATCATGAACGGCATTAAACTCCTTTGGCTTTCGCTTAGCTTCCGATTGAATGCCAATTGTGGATTGGGGATACGTGGGAAAATTTGTGGACCGTGTGGCGAAAACTCGACGCAATGCCAGCCGTCTGCGCGGCCGCCGTCTGTATGCCCACCGCCTGGATGACTGCCATCCGCACACGGCCAAAGCGACGTCTGGCATCCGGGCCGCACCGGGCATCCGGGCAACACCCGGCATCCAAGCGACGTCGGGCATGTGGATCTCACCCCACGCCCAGTTTCGCCCGCCGTTGAGCATGTATTCTTTGGGGCAGTCCCTTCATGGACCCTTTTCACGAACGACCCTTTCGCACGAGCCTCTCGCACGACCCGCATGCGGCCCACGCGAACTTCGGAGGAAAAATGCGCGCAGCCAGATTCTTAGCCTTCGCCGTCGTCCCTTTCTTGCCGTTCGCCCTTTTCGCGTGCAGCCTCGACGCGAAATCGACGTCGACAGGAACTTCGGGAGCGGCCGAGAGACCCCAGCGAAAACCCCCGCGTGGGCGCGTGGAGACGGGAACGACGAAGATCCTGAAGGAGTCAGGAGGCTTTGGGTCTCTCGACCTTTCTGACGACCAGTACCGAAAGATGGGGGCGTGCATGACGGGACGGCTCTACAATCAGGCGACAGCATTCACGCTCAACGGTCTGGCCAGCGGCAAGCAGGACTTTCAAATCGCGGTGAAAGACCGGCAGATTCTGGAGAAGGCTGCGGCCGAATGCGCAAGCCAGGCGTCCGCCCAGATCGCGAACCCGGACAAGGGCGCAAACCCGTCGCCGACCGTCGGCCCAAGCCAAAGCTCGGACCCCTCTCGGCAATGAACGCTCCAGAGCAGGCATGCAGACCGAGGCGGCACAGCAACAGCCAACGCGCAACAGGGCAAAAGAAGAGGGCAGTAGAGCCCAACGCAAAGAATGGAGGCCTCACAAGGTATCCTTGTAGGGTGATAAGGGCGGCCGTGAGGCAGTGGCCGCCCCCAAACTTAACCATACGGAGGTATCATGCGTCTAAAGAAACTGTCCGTCCTTTTGTCAATTCCCGCCCTGGCCCTCTCGCTGGCGTCCTGCGGGAACGACTCGAAGGAAAAGACGAACGTAACGTCAGGCGGAGGCAAAGCAGCCACCGCTTCCGCAAATCCGTCTTCTGAGGCCGGTTCGAGCTCGAAATCGACGCCGGACGGCGACTCGTCTGCCAGCTCGAACTCCGGCAACGAAGGGTCCGGGAACAACGCCCAGAAGCCTTCCAAGGAGGCTGCTGTGGCCGGCATGTCAAAGATGGTCAGGGGATTGCCCCAGTTCAAAAGCACCACCCTGACCGAGCAGGCCCTCCAGAACCTGTCCACGTGCATAGTGGACAAGATCTACGACAAGGCGACGCCCGTGACTCTCAACGGCCTCGCAACGGGCAATATCAACGCACCCGTCTCAAGCAGCGACAAGGTTCTTGTTAAAAGCGCCACGCGAGAGTGCGTCAGCCAGGTCAGGAAGCAGATGGGGGCCGGCGCCGGAAACCAGTGACTTAACGGCGTGGATGTGGCCGTTCTCAAACTCAGAGAGTTCTGCTCACGCCGGCTCACAGCCGCCCTCAACAAACCGGAGGCGTTCGGGCGGAGTTGCGACGCCGCAGCTCCGCCCGTTTTGCGCGCCCTCACTCGTCGTCTCCAACACTGCCGACGGGCAGTCCAAACCAAGGCTCAAAGCCCTCCCGGCAATGGACGCCTCCATGAGCAACGGCAAACGATTCAAAGGCAACGGCAAACGATCCAAGGGCAAGAATAAGAAGGCGACAGGACAAGCAGGGCAGAAGAACAGACGCTACGGTCAGTGGGACTCAATGCAAAGGATGGAGGCCTCACAAGGTATCCTTATAGGCCGATAGGGCGGCCGTAAGACAGTGGCCGCCCCCAAACTTAACCATACGGAGGTATCATGCGTCTAAAGAAACTGTCCGTCCTTTTGTCAATTCCCGCCCTGGCCCTCTCGCTGGCGTCCTGCGGGAACGACTCGAAGGAAAAGACGAACGTAACGTCAGGCGGAGGCAAAGCAGCCACCGCTTCCGCAAATCCGTCTTCTGAGGCCGGTTCGAGCTCGAAATCGACGCCGGACGGCGACTCGTCTGCCAGCTCGAACTCCGGCAACGAAGGGTCCGGGAACAACGCCCAGAAGCCTTCCAAGGAGGCTGCTGTGGCCGGCATGTCAAAGATGGTCAGGGGATTGCCCCAGTTCAAAAGCACCACCCTGACCGAGCAGGCCCTCCAGAACCTGTCCACGTGCATAGTGGACAAGATCTACGACAAGGCGACGCCCGTGACTCTCAACGGCCTCGCAACGGGCAATATCAACGCACCCGTCTCAAGCAGCGACAAGGTTCTTGTTAAAAGCGCCACGCGAGAGTGCGTCAGCCAGGTCAGGAAGCAGATGGGGGCCGGCGCCGGAAACCAGTGACTTAACGGCGTGGATGTGGCCGTTCTCAAACTCAGAGAGTTCTGCTCACGCCGGCTCACAGCCGCCCTCAACAAACCGGAGGCGTTCGGGCGGAGTTGCGACGCCGCAGCTCCGCCCGTTTTCTCAGGGCCCTCGCCCAGCGTCCCAACCCCAGCCAACAAGCGGCGCGCAATGCCTTCGAATGGCGTCAAAGAACCTTGCAACCAGCTTGCGCTAACGCAAGCATGCTCCCGCAAAGGCCTTTCTCCCAAACCCGCAGTTCTCGACACACAATGCGCCACTTCAGCGCGAAACTGCAACAATTTGCAGTCAACGAGCGAGAGTCGCATCAGCGGCAAGCCGCTTCGCGATTCGCCCGCACGGCACACACACGTGTAATGTAACTTGAACGGCAGAACGGTTCGAGCCGTCAAACATCTGCCCTCCACAAGAAAAGGAGTGCCATGCCGAGGACGAACTTGGCCGCCGTCGCGGCCCGCTCACCTGCCTCACCCTCGCGAGTTCCAGTCGGCGCTTTTCAGGAAGATGAAAAATTCAACGCCTCCATTCTTCACGGAACACGTCGGTCTACGCCGATGGCCATTTACACGCGGATGGACAGCTCAAAACCGGTTGATTTGCTGGTTTCCGGGAAATGACGCCTCTTCTCCGCAGTACGGCCTCACTAACAGTAAGGAAAGTAATGCTACGTAAGAAGATTGCCGCTCTTGTCGCTATATCCACGCTTGCCTTTCCTCTCGCAGCATGCGGAGACGATGAAAAGCCTTCGAAAGCAGACGTCAACAAGGGGCTGACGAAGATCCTCTCCTCACATCCTTTGACTCCCAAAAGGTCGCACGCTGCCGCCAATAAGCATATGGCCTGCACCACGAACGAGATCTACGGCAAGATGAGCGAGGACAGTCTGAAGGCCATCGCCGGAGGCGAACGGAACTTAGAAGTCAGGCAGGGGAAAGAGGAGCAGTTCGAAAGAGACAAGAAGATTCTCGCAAAAGCGATCACCAAATGCGCGGCGAAGTTCAGCAAGGGGCTTTCGCAGGCAAAGTGACCCCTCACGCTATAAAGTGAGTACGCATATGTGGGCGGCCCTTGGGTCGCCCACATGCTGCATTTCACCAGACACCGCTCACTCAACGGACCGTATTCCCTGCGCTGCATTGCACGTGGAATCGCTCCCCCTTTCGAAGAGCTGAAGCGGGCTGGCTCGGAAAAGCCGAGCCAGCCCTTCGACGGCCGAAGCCCGCCTCGCCAGGCTTCGAGCTTCCCTTCCGATCGGCCACGCCTGTCGTACGCTTTTCGAAGAGGAGGAACCATGACGATTCCCACGGACCCCTACAACTCGCCTCAGCGCAGACCGTTCGACGAGGGCCACATTCTCAAGCCTCTCTGCGAAGAGAGGCCCAAGGCAGCGGATTTCGGGCATTCGACGGCGACGCGACCCGATGCCAAAAGGCCCGACACGAAGGGACGAGCCGACGCCGGGGAACGAACCGACGCGATCGAGGGGGCGGGCACGAATGAACGACCCGAGGCAAGCGAAGAATCCGGCGAGAGAAGGGCATCCCGCGGCGAGGCCGCATCCGGGAAGGGCGGCCCAGCGCCGTCGGGCATCGTGTTCACCCGCGCGACGCAAGTGCCTTCCGAACCCAATCTAGACGACACTCGCCCCCGCACCCTTGCCACGCCGCTTTTCCGCGCCGCCCCGGAAGCGCCTTCGGCTTGGAACGCCGACTCCGCGTCGACCGCCTCTCCGGCGACCACGTCGATACCCCATTCGACGGCGGCCTCCCCCGCTGCGGCGGCCTCCCCCGCCGCAGCGCATCCGTCCACGAGCTCTCCCGAACCGCCTCAGGCGACGTCGGCGCCGCCCCGCCGGCCTTCGGCCGAGGGAACCGCCACCGCCGAAAACGCAACACTCAGTCCAGGCGCCGTGTCAACCGAAAGCGCCACGCCTGACCAAAGCGCCATGCCAACCGAAAGCGCGACACCGGCAGAAAGCCCCACGGCGCCCACTCCTCCCATGCCGTCGGACTTCCTCCCGTCCACCGCGCCGACGCCGTCGATCACGCCTGAGGACCCGGAAGAAACCGCCCCGAACGCTTTCAGGCCTTCGGCGCCGCAGGCCTCTTCCAACGTTTCCGGAAGAGGCGAACCCGGCGAATCTCCCGCCGCGATGCGTGAATCCTTGGCCGCCGCCGCGGGCCTCGGCTCCTTTGCGAGCTCACGCGCAGCCGACCAGCCGCCCGGGCCCGCGGACTCTCCGGCCGTCTCCCGCCACTCGCCTACGAGGCGGTCGCGCTCCCAAACGCCGGCTTATTCGCAAGCCCCCGGGCATTCCGGCGCAGGCCGACGCTCGCCCGCGCATTCGCTTTCCGTTCAATCCGCGGTCGTCTCAGCAGCCTCGCCGTCGGAAAACAAACATCCCATCCGCACAAGCCTCAGACGCGCCCTCGCCGACGACGACGCGGACAGGGTTCCCACGACCGGCGGAGTCTCCAGCATCTTCAGCGACGACGTCGCCACGACAACGTTCGAAACGTCCCGGGACATCGGCGGCACATACGAAAGCGCGACGTCGTACGCCGGCGGCTCGGCCTTTGGCGAAGGATCGACGTTCGGCGAAGGCTCGGTGTTCGGAACGGACTCGGCCTTCGACACGGAGACCGTCGGCGGCTCCCTCACATCGGAGGCCTCCCCAGCATCGGAGGCTATCCCCGCCTCGTCCTCCGCCCCCGCTTCAGACGAGGCAGGCGAAGCCGACTCAAGGCAAGCCTCGCCCGCGTCCTCGCGACGCCGCGCCGCAAACGCCGATTCTCAGCGGGCGGCCCTTGACGACGGCCCGGAATCAGACGTTCCCGCCGCACCGAAAAAGCGGGCGGCCGCGCACGTCGGAGTGCTTTTTGCCACAATCCTCCTCGTGCCCCCGGCATGGTACGTGGTATCCGACGCGCACGCGCGTCTCGTCGCCGCCTACAAGGATTCATCGGTCGATTTTGCGGGCGCCGGCGAACTCGTCGGGGGACTGGCAATCCTCGCCCTCATCTGGTTCTTCGCCCGGGCGTCGTCTTTGGGAGCGGCTTTCACCGGCTGGATCGTCGCGGTCTTCGGGGCGCTGGGGCTGGCTTTGCCGCGGTGGACCGAGCGATCGATCCTCGACCCGATCTCCCAGCGGCTCGAGGGAAACGGCTTCACCCGCAACGTCGCCAATCTGTTGGCGTACGACATGCTGACCGGCCTGATATTCGTTTTCGGCGGGGTGCTCATTCTCACCGGAGCGGTTTCGCACTGGGCCCGCCGACGCGGCCACAAGTATGGTGTACTCATTGCGCGCCGAACGCTCGCACTCGAATCGCTACAGGAGTATGAGAACGTGTACGTACCCGCATCGCGGGCGCGACGTGCAGAGCCAACACACACAAACGAGACTTAGGACGAGACGATGAGCGCTCCAGCAGACAACTCGGCGGTCTTTCTGCCCGGCCCCTGGCAGCATCGGCTCATCAACGCCAACGGGTGTCAATTTCACATCGCCCACATGGGCGAGCACCGCAGCGACCGCCCGCTCGTTCTCCTCGTCCACGGATTCCCGGAGTACTGGTGGACGTGGCGCCACCAGATTGAAGCCGTCGCCCTCGCCGGCTATGAGGTGGCGGCCATCGACCAGCGGGGCATAGGCGGGTCAGACAAAACGCCGGACTCCGCGGACGGCATGCTCCTCACCCAGGACCTCGCGGCCATCGTCCGCAGCCTCGGAACGTCAAGGGCCGTCGTCATAGGCCAGGGCCGCGGAGGCTTCCTCGCGTGGTCGGTCGCCGCCCTCGAACCCGACGTCGTCGAAGGCATCATGACCGTCTCGGCCCCGCATCCCCGCACTCTCCAAAGGCTCGGCACGCATCTGACGCTCAAAACCTGGCGTCAAGTGCTCAAAACGCTCATCCCGCATTACGCTGCGAAGCGCCTGGCAGACGAAAAGGACCTCAAAAGGCTCCTGACAGACTGGTCGGCGCCGGGAAACGCCGGTGCCTCCGGGGAAGCCGCCAACTACGCCGCGGCGCTCCGGCTGCCCGAGGCGGCGTCGATCTCGCTCGAACAGCTTCGCTGGTCTTATCTTTCGACGTCGAAGATCAACGGACGCGAACACATCGCCCTCACGCGCCGCTTCGTGAACGCAACTGTGTGGGCCGTGCGCGGCGAACGCGACCCGCTCTTGCCCGCGCGGGCCTGGCGAAAGGACCTCGAATTCGCCAGAGGCAACTATCGCTTCATCGAGGTTCCCGACGCCGGGCATTTCGTCCAAGAGGAGCAGCCCGGCCGCGTCACCGACCTCGTCTTGGAGTTCCTGGCCCAGATCTGAGGCTCGGGCGCTCCCGGCGAGTCCCAGGCCCGGCCGGCAAGGCTCAAGCCCGCTCGGCAAATCTCAAACTCACCCGGCCGGCAAGGCTCAAACCCGCGGGAAATGTGAGGATCAGCCTCGGTCTGCGAGAAGCGGGTAAGAGGGGCATACCTCCGCCAAGGCGCACGCCCCGCACGCAGGTTTTCGCGCGCGGCACACTTGACGCCCGTGAAAGATGATCCGGTGGCATGCCTGCGTCCACTCGCTTTCGGGAATGAGACGCGCTATGTCCGCCTCGACCTTGACGGGATCCTCGCTCCTGCTCCACGCCCAGCGCCGCGCGAGGCGGCCGACGTGGGTGTCGACGGTGATTCCGGGCACGCCGAACGCGTTCCCGAGGACGACGTTCGCCGTCTTCCTCCCGACGCCGGGAAGCTTGACGAGCTCTTCCAGGGTGCGCGGCACCTCTCCGCCGTGGTTCACGCACAGAGAGGCGGCAAGGCCGATGCAGGAGGCCGCCTTGGCCCTGTAAAAGCCGAGGGGATGGAGAATGCCTTCGAGTTCGAGGCGGTCCGCGCCGGCGAGGGCCTCCGGCCCGGGATAGGCTTCGAAAAGGCGCGGAGTGACGGTGTTGACTCGCGCGTCGGTGGTCTGCGCAGAGAGGACGGTGGCCACCAACAGCTCGAAGGGGTTTGAGTAATCCAACGCACATGCGGCGTCGGGATAGAGCGCCGCCAGGCGACGGTTTATCTCAAAAGCGGCGTCTTTGCGGGCCGAAAGGGACCGTGGACGCTGTGGCAAAGAGGCACGTGAAGGCATGCCCCAAGCGTAACTCGCCCGGAAAACTCGAAATATGATCGACTGTGAGGTAAATTGCAATGTTAGAGTTTAGTGTGATCCACTACAAAGGATTGATCGACGGAAAGGGAACAGATGGACATTAGCGTTCTCAAGGCGGTTCCGCTCTTCAAGGACATCGACGCGGAGGACCTTGAGGCTCTCAGCCAGCTGATGAGCGAAACGTCTCTCAAGCGAGGCGATTCGCTTTTCCGCGAAGGTGACGAGGGCGACCGCCTATACATAGTCACCGACGGCAAAGTCAAGCTCAGCCACTCGTCCGACGACGGCCGCGAGAATCTCATCGCCGTTCTCGGCCCGGGTGAGATCATCGGCGAACTCTCACTGTTCGACCTCGGCGCCCGTTCCTCTACGGTCACCGCGATCGCGCCCACCCGCCTGATCTCATTGGCCCATAAAGACATGATGAACTTCATCAACCAGCATCCCGACATGGCCATAACCATGCTTCGAGAGCTGGCCCGCCGTTTGCGCAACACGAATGAGCAGATGGCCGATCTGGTCTTTTCCGACGTCCCCGGCCGCGTCGCCAAGGCACTGATCGACCTGGCCAATCGCTTCGGAGAGCGGACCCCCGAAGGCATCTACGTCGCCCACGACCTCACGCAGGAAGAGCTTGCCCATCTCGTGGGCGCCTCCCGCGAAACGGTCAACAAGTCGCTTGCCGACTTCGTTTCGCGCGGCTGGATCCGCCTCGAGGGAAGAGCGGTCCTTCTCATCGAGATCGGACGCCTCCAGCGCCGCGCCCACTGAGGCCCGCTCGGCGGCCGGAAGTCTCGTCGTTTCCGGCCGCCGGCGCCCTGCGGCGTTCACGCGGTTGCGAACTGGACCTCGACTTCGACCGGGGTGTCCAAGGGAAGGACAGCCACGCCCACGGCGGAGCGCGAATGCCTTCCCGCCTCGCCGAAGATCTCCCCGAGAACTTCGGACGCGCCGTTGGCGACTGCGGCCTGCCCCGTGAAATCGGGCGCCGAAGAGACGAAAACGGTTACGTGCACCACCCGGGACAGGCCGTCCACCCCGCCCGCCAGCGCCGCAGCCGCGGCCAAGGCGTTGAGGGCGGCTACGCGGGCAAGGCCTTTCGCGTCCTCGGCGGGCACGTCCGAGCCGACTTTCCCGACCGCGGGCAAAGCGCCGTCAACAAGCGGAAGCTGGCCAGACGTGCGGATGACGTCGCCAAAGCGGGTCGCCGGAATGTAGGCGGCGACGGGCGCGGCAACCGGCGGAAGCTCAATCCCGAGCTCAGCGAGGCGCTCTGAGAAACCCATCCGTCAGTCCTTCGGCCGCTTGAGGTAAGCCACCAGATTTTGCCCGTCGGGGCCGGGAATGACGGCAACGAGCTCCCACCCGTCGTCGCCCCAGGTGTCGAGTATTGCCTTTGTATTGTGAATGATCAGCGGAATTGTCGCGTACTCCCATTTCTGCATGGAAACAAGCTTACTCGCAGCCGCAGCACACGTCACTCGTCGTCCTCGTCACCTTTGCGCTCCCCCTCTTTCTTCTGAGCGTTCCGACGCGAGAGGCGCAGCGGCTTGCCTTCCCGGATCGCGACGAAAACGGGATCGGGAGAGGACGTGATGGACTCGTACCAATCCGCCTGTTCGGGGACGGCGCGCAGAAGCTGGCGCCGCTCGCGCTCGGTCAATCCGCCCCACAGACCGTAGCGCATATTCGATTGAAGGGCGTCGGCGAGGCACATGAGGCGAACCGAGCAGTTGCGGCAGATGTCCCTCATCTCCCTTTGCGCCGAAGAAGTTGAGAACAGAGCCTCGGCGTCGCAGCTCCCACAGTTCGCATTGTCCGCCCATCGCGGATCCAAAGGTCCTGCAGGCATATTCGCCTCCTCACAACGTCGTCGTTGCTGCTTGCCCTTAAACTCTTTGTACCCAGCCCTTATACATGACAAAGGGGGACCCCCACAAGACCCCCGATTCCCCGCTCGCCGTCGCTTTTCGCCGCTTTCCGCGGCGTCTTGCCCCTTCCAGAATTTAGTCCCCTCGGAGTTTCTTTTCCCGGCGCGTCGCGTTTTCGCGCCGCCGCGAGCCGCAACCCCCTTGTCGGAACGGCGCCGGGCAGGCGTTCGATTCGACCGCCTCGGCCGGACCGGCGGCAGCCCGGCGACGTGGGCAAGGCCGGCAATAGTCCGACGGCGGAGTCCGATTCGACGACGACGTCCGTCAGGCAGTCAGCCAGTCAGCGGTCCGACGGCGGAGTCCGCCAGACCCTCTACGGCCCGACGGCGACGTGAGCCAGGCAGTCGGCGGCTCAACGGCGTCCGCGCCCGCCCGCACAGGGCGCATATCACGGCCTGATCTGCTTCCCCGGGAGGACATCCCAAGGTTCACCACGTATCCTGACACTATGTCGAATACGAGCCGTGGCGGCGCAACCATGCGTCAAATCTTCACACTCGTCGGAGCCATCTTGGGCATGTGCCTCATCGGCGGGACCCTTCTCGCAGGCCTCATCATGCCGATAGCTACGACCTCCGGCACCGGAGTCAATGCGGTGACCGCCATGTTCGAGGAAAGCCCCGGCGACCTCGGATTCGTCGAGCCCTCGGAGCAATCCGTGCTTCTGGCCTCCGACGGGAGCCAGATCGCGACTTTCTACACGGAAAACAGGATCGTCGTCGCGTCGAACAAGATCTCCAAGCATATGAAGAACGCCGCCGTCTCGATCGAGGACAGGCGCTTTTACGAACACCACGGCATCGACGTCCAAGGCCTGGCGGGCGCATTCGTCAACAACCTCACGGGAGGCAACACCGCCGGCGGCTCGTCCATCACGCAGCAGTACGTCAAGAACGCCCTCATCGAGCAGGGGCGCGTGAAGAACGACCACAACCTCATTGAGCAGGCCACCGAGCGCACGATCGCCAGAAAGATCAACGAGGCGCGGCTGGCGATCGCCGTCGAACGGAAGATGTCGAAGGACGAGATCCTCGCCGGGTACCTCAACCTCGCCCAATTCGGCCCCAACCGCTACGGGGTTGAAGCTTCCGCCCAGTACTTCTTCTCCAAGTCCGCGAAGGACTTGAACATCCCCGAGTCTGCGATGCTCGCAGGGATCACGCAGTCTCCCGCGCGCTGGAACCCGGTCAAGCACCCCGAGGAGGCCAAGACCAGGCGGGACACGGTGATTCGCGAGATGTACCGCAACGGCTACATCACGAAGGAGGAGATGACCTCGGCCCAAAACGTCCCGGTCGCCGACATGCTCCACATTTCGGAGAAGCCCACAGGATGCGCAGCGGCGGGCAGCGCGGCCTACTTCTGCGAGTACGTTCGCAACGATCTGCTGAACGACGAAAGCTGGGGCAAGAATCGCAATGACAGGATCGCCAAGCTCTATCACGGCGGCCTGACGATCCAGACCACGCTGGACCCGAAGAAGCAGAAGGACGCCCACGACGCCCTCGTCAACCACATCCCGACCGACGACGCCTCCAACATCCAGACCGCGATGTCAAGCATAGAACCTGGCACCGGCCACATCGTCGCGATGGCGCAGAACACGAACTACGGCAACGCCACCGAGGCGGACCCCCGGGCCACCAAGGTCAACCTCAACGCCAGCCGGAGCATGGGCGGAGGAACCGGCTTCCAGTCCGGTTCGACGTTCAAAGTCTTCACCCTCATCGAATGGCTGAAGAGCGGCCGCACGCAGTACGACATCGTCAATTCGAACGGCGGAACCCTCCCGCGCGGTTCCTGGAACATCCCCTGCTCGCCCAAGTCCCGCGACAACTACAAGTTCGGCAACCTTGAAGCCGTGGGCGGCGGGATGATGTCGGTGCTCGAGTCCACCCGCAAATCCGTCAACGGCTCCTTCGTCCGCATGGCAAACAAGTTGAACCTGTGCGACATCGCCGACACGGCCAAGAACATGGGGGTCGAGCGAGGCGACGGGGGCAAGTGGAAGTACTTCCCGTCAATGATCCTTGGCGCCAACGAAGTCACCCCCCTGTCGATGGCGACCGCCGTCTCGACCCTGGGCGCCGAAGGCCTTCGCTGCAAGCCCCAGTCCTTCACGAAGGTCTCCGATTCGAACGGCAACGTCCTCGCCTCGAAGGACCCGGATTGCGACCAGGTTCTCGACAAAGAGATCGCCCGCAAAACGACCTCCGTCCTCAGGCAGGTCGTCGCGCCGGGGGCGACGGGCGAGAACGCTCAGGTGCCCGGACGCGAAATCGCCGGGAAGACGGGCACGGCGAACGACGACACGAACGCCTGGTTCATGGGCTACACCCCGCAGTTGGCCAGCGCCGTGTGGCAGGGCCACATGTCCCGGACGAAGACGATGTTCAACGCCGTCATCAAGGGAAAGCGGTACGGAGAGGTCTACGGCGGCCTTTTCCCCGCGATGATCTTCTCGACGTACACGAAGGCGGCACTCGACGGCCAGCCCAACAAGCACCTCAACGACGGCAAGCAGTCCGGTCAGCCCTCGAGCAGCCCAAGCAGCAAGTCGCCCAGCCCCACCCCGTCTTCCGTTTCTCCGAGCGAGAGCTCCAGCAGCTCTCAGACGAGGCAAACGCCTTCCGAGGACCAGTCCAAGTACAAGGAAGACGAGGATGACGGCAACGGCGGCGGCGACGGCGACGACGGAAACGACTGAGCGTCGATGAAGCCGAGACGCCTCCTTCGACGCGGACTCGAGCCGTGAGCTTGGGCAAGGCGGCCGCCCGAATCGCGGCAGCCGGAACCGCTGCCGGGTTTGCAGCCGGACTGTGGAGTCTCGCCGAGGCTCAGGCGTTTGCGTTGCGCCGTCGGACTCTCGTTTTGGATCCAAGGCCGTCTTCAACCGGCGCCTCCGGCGAGCAGGCGGCCCCGGCGGCCTCGGCAACCTCCGATCGCGAACAGGGCGACGCGTTGGACCGGCCTTTCTCCGCCCCTGCACAAGACGCAGTCTCCCTTGACGACGGCGATCCCCGAGCCTCCCTTGACGACGGAGACCCCCGGCGCCTGCGGATCCTGCATCTGTCGGACATCCACCTGCTCGCCTGGCAGCGGCGAAAGCTGGCATGGATCGAGAAGCTGGCGGAAGAGAGCCCCGACATGCTCGTCCTCACGGGAGACTCCATCGCCCACTCGGCCGCCGTCGCACCGCTGCTTCGCACGCTCTCCGTCTTCGCGGGGCTGCCGGGAATTTTCGTCTTCGGCTCGAACGACTACTACCCTCCGCGGCCCAAGAATCCCTTCACGTATTTCAAAGCGCCTTCCTCGCATTCCCACGGGGGCAAAATGCGCGAGCTTCCCTGGCCGGAGATGCGAGCCGGCTTTGAGAGCTTCGGGTGGACCGATCTCAACAATCGGCGCGCCGCCCTCACGGCCAACGGGATCGACGTCGACGCCGTCGGGGTCGACGACCCACACATCAGGCTCGACAGGTTCCCCGCCGCCCGCACCCGGCCGCCCGGCTCGAAGCCTCGAATCGCGATCGGCTTGGTCCACGCCCCTTACGCACGGGCCCTTGACGCAATGGTCGATGACGGATGCTCGCTCGTCTTCGCGGGGCACACGCACGGCGGCCAGGTGTGCGTCCCCGGAAAGGGCGCGCTGGTCACCAACTGCGACCTTCCCACGCCCCTCGTGGCGGGGCTCTACAGATGGCCCGACGCCGGCGAGGTCATACGGCACGACGGCGCCGCCGTCGCCACGCACCCCGGCGCATGGGTCAACGTCTCGGCGGGCCTCGGCGCCTCGCCCTTCGCTCCCGTCCGCCTGGCATGCAGGCCCGAGGCCATTGTGCTTGACGTCGTCCTTCCCTGATCAAAGGCCGGCCGGGCCCTTCGACGTCGGCCAGGCGCTTGGCCACGACGCCGCCTTCCCTGATCGGAGGCGGTCCGCGCCCGCAAGTGCGCCAACTGGCCGCGCCCGCAAGTGTGCTAACTGTCTCGAAGCCGACGTTTCACATTGAACTGCCGACTCGGCTATCATTAACGGGTTGCAGAAATGCCGCACCGGGGTATGGCGCAGCTTGGTAGCGCGCTTCGTTCGGGACGAAGAGGCCGTGGGTTCAAATC
>ERZ772874.1060-NODE-1060-length-14670-cov-19.206979_pt1 | contig 14670 bp, 15 predicted proteins | sample MGYA00580586_ERZ772874 | MGnify/ENA primary metagenome ERZ772874 (study PRJEB29015, sample SAMEA2737952) | human oral metagenome | biome: human oral; feature: human-associated habitat; material: dental | place: China | collected 2154 ... | reverse complement strand
CTGAGTGAAGGCGAACATGATTGTATCTCAGCTCGATCCACGAGGCAATATCGTTAACCGCTTTCTGTCTCGTGGGGTACACCATTCTATGCACTCTCTCGTTCTTGAGCGTGGCGTTAAATGATTCCGCCCACGCATTGTCCCAGCACACCCCCGTACGCCCCACGGACGGACGGATACCATAGGACTTCAGGTGGTCCAGAAACTTCTGAGACGTGTACTGACTGCCCCGGTCGGAGTGAAAGACCGTCACACCCTTCTCAACCGGACAGCGCCTGACCGCCATATCGATGGCCTCACACACCAGCGAGGTGCGCATATGATCGGCCATCGCATACCCCACGACCTTCTTGGTGCAGCAGTCCAGAACCGTAGCAAGATAGACGAACCCGGCCCACGTACTGATATAAGTGATGTCCCCGCACCACTTACGCCCAGGCTTGTCGGCGGTGAAGCCCCGCCCCACCAGGTCGGGGCGCTCATCGAGGTCCGCGGCCGGCCCGGTAGTACGGACCTTCGCCCGTGGCTGCGCGGCCTCAAGACCCAGCTCGTGCATGATGGAGCGGATCGTGGCGCCATCTACTCTCACGCCACGCCTCTCCAGGTAGGCCTGGATCCTTCGGTACCCGTAAGTGCCGTCGGAGTCGGCAAAGGCATCCTTGATGATGATACTGAGCTCTTTTCTTTTCGTTTTGGTGATGGACTCAGGTCGGTCGCGCCAGGAGTAGTAGCCGGACCGTGAGACACCGGCCCACCGGCACATCGAGGAGGTAGGGTAATGGCCTTCTTCGCGATTGATGAGCTCGTAACGCTCGGTCACGGTCGTTCCTTTGCGAAGAAGGCGGCAGCTTTTTTCAAGAACTCGTTCTCCTGACGCAGCTCACGAACCTCCGCCTTTAACTTTGCGATTTCCGCTGACTCGGAGGCCTTCTGGCGGTCCTGATCGGTGGCATGATCTTTTCTGTACTTTGCTACCCAGTTACCCACCGTCTGGGCCACAAGATCATACGAGGCCGCCACCGAGGCGATCGTGCGGTCCTTCTCAATGACCTCACGCACGACCTGGGCCTTGAACTCCTCCGAGTATTTCGCTGCTGGCATGGTCTCCATCCTATCGACTCACAGGAAGAAAAACTCCCCCTGTCCGAGAAACACCACGCACTCCAAGCAGCACCTCACTGCCCCCACCTACATCTGTGCCAACGTGCGCCACATCCTGTCCGAAATGACGAGCTCAACATTGAACTCGTGCTCATCACTCAAGAAACTAGCCTCCAGTGGTCCGTTACGGCTCCGCCTCAGAGGGCTGAGCCAATACGCACTCCAGGCCTCGGGCTGGATGCGCGTGTTCCTACTTGCAGTGAGAAGGAGCGGGTACCAGTTGCCTGCGTCCCTGGCATGAAGAAGGCCCCGGTCCCTGGTGGGGCCGAGGCCGGTGCGGTACCCCCTGTGGGGCTCGAACCCACGACCTTCGGATTAAAAGTCCGCAGCAGCGTCATCGTCTGGCTTGAGTACGCCGACGTGCTCGCCCGCAGCTGGCTCGCCCGATACGCCACTATTGCCAGCAATAGCGCTATTGCTGGCAATACCGGCAATAGCGGCAGCAGGGGAGTACTTCGATGAGGCAGGCACCCCACTCCACCGAGAACCCTGCAACGACGCGGAAGTGCCCGCTCCCGAGAGGTCAGTCTCCTCCTGTTTGCTGGCATTGCCAGCAATGACGGCAACCACTGAAACCTCAGGACAGGAGACACCAATGACCCTACAGACCATCCAACTGCCTCTCCTCCAACAGGTGCAGCTCGTCCTCGCAGTCGAGGAGCAGGTCAACGACCTCAAACACAAGGTGAGCAACCCAGACCTCGCGGACCCATCAACAAGCGCGTTCCTCGAGGACTACCAGAACCTCCTACGGCTCGTCGCCAACGTCGTCGCCGTCCAGGTCGAGACCCCAGTCCCCGAGGAGGCAGCATGACCGCTCCAAGCGTCACAGCCGGCCCTCTCGACCTCACCGACATCCGCGCCAGGCTCACCGCCGCTACCAGCGGCCCCTGGGCACGCGGCCACGACGAGCTCACCGTCACCGCCGGGAACTGGCCCATCGCCATCGTCGGCGTCAGCCATGATGACATCACCGTCGACTACGAAGACGACGCCGTGTTCTTCGACCACGTCAGCAGCTCCGCAGATGCCGACCTTGCCCTTATTACCCACGCGCCTGAGGACATCAAGGCCCTCCTTGATGAGGTTGACCGACTCAACGACGCACTTCAGGAGATCGACTGGCTCATAGAAACAGTCGACCCAGACACGTTCGTCCACAAGGTACAGATCGTCCTTGAAGACAACCTCTAAACGACCGGACAACCAATCAGCCTCAAGAAAGGACCAGTCTCATGGCCGGAGACACCATCATCACCATCGTCGGGAACCTCACCGCGGACCCCAAGCTCCGCTTCACACCCTCCGGGGCAGCGGTAACCTCCTTCACCGTCGCCTCCACACCACGCACCTTTGACCGCCAGACCGGTGAGTGGAAGAACGCCGAAACCCTATTCATACCCTGCCAAGCATGGCGACAAATGGCCGAGAACATCGCCGAGTCACTGACCAAAGGCACACGCGTCATCGTCCAAGGACGCCTCACCCAGCGCTCCTACACCACCCGCGAAGGAGAGCAACGCACCGTCGTAGAGATGCAGGTCGACGAGATCGGCCCCTCCCTGCGCTACGCCAAGGCCCAGGTCACCCGCCAGCCGCGCGGCGGTGGTCAGGGCGGCTTCGGCGGCAACCAGGGCGGTCAGGGCGGATACAACCAGGGCGGCCCCCAGCAGGGCGGCTACAACGGCGGTGGCGGCTTCGGCGGCCAGGGCCAGTCCGGGTACAACGCCCCCGCCGGCGGCGCCGCGGACGACCCGTGGGCCACGGACAGCTCCACCTCCTTCGGTGACGAGCCCCCCTTCTAAGCCGCGACGACGCCGCCACGTCCCCACAAGCACACCAAGGAGCAACCACCGTGACCCCCATCATCGCCGTCGCCAACCAGAAGGGCGGCGTCGGAAAAACCGCCACAACCGTCAACCTGGCCGACGCCCTCGCCCGCAACGGGCACCGCGTCCTCGTCATCGACGCCGACCCCCAGGCCAACGCCACATCAATCCTCGACATCGAGCTCGACGTCGAGAGCCGAACCCTCCACGACGTCCTCACCGCCGTGGCCACCGGCCAAGCCAGCCCCGGGGCCCTGGCCGCCGCCATCCACCCCGCCGGCCCCGCATGGGGCGGCATCGACGTCGTCCCCGCACAGCGCGAGCTCGCCTCACGCGAAGCCGACACATCCCCCGGGCGAGAGTTCCACCTGAGCACCGCCATGGACGGTGCCATCGAGGAGCACGACGTCGTCCTGATCGACTGCCCACCATCGCTGGGGGCACTCACCCTGAGTGCGCTCACGGCCGCCACGCACGTCCTCATCGTCACCGAACCCAGGGCATCGTCCGTCGACGGCGTCGCCGAGCTCACCACCACCATCAGCACCGTCCAGCGCTACTACAACCCGAGCCTCACCACCGCCGGCATCCTCATCAACCGCTGGCGAAGCGATCGCCTCGACCGCGCCGTATGGCGACAAGAACTCGGAGCCATCTATGGCGCCGCCATGATCGACCACCCCCTACCCGAGCGCGAGGTGGTAGCAGTCGCAGCAACCAACCGCGTCCCAGTACCCCGACGTGAGGCATACGACTACGTCGCCGCCATCGAAGCCGTAGCGCGCCACATCCTCACCAACCAGGGCGCGGAGGTGGCCAGGTGAAGCCGCAGCCCCGCCGACGCGCAGTCTCCATCCCAAAAGCCACCGGCCCAGACCCCGCAGCACTCACTGCCAACAAAGCCGGCAATGCCGCTATTGCTGGCAATGTCGGCAATGCCGGCAATAATGGCGGAGCTGACGGCGCAGACGCTCCAATCCTCAAGAAGATCACCGTCCGTATCCCCGCCGAACTCGCAGGCCGGGCACGCTCCGTATGGCGCCTGGAAAGCGCCCAACCAGACACTCCCTTCCGCTCCTACAACGAGCTGATCGCCGACTGGATCGAGGCCGGCGTCACCGAAGCCGAGCAACGCCTCAACGGCGGACAGCCCCTACCCCCAACACCCGCCGGCCAGATCCCCCGAGGCCGCCAACCCCAGTAGGGCACGACAGACAGGCAGAGACGAGGGCGCGTCTGGAGCTCGCACACACGAGCCCCTATAGCGCCCCTCCTCTCTCTCTTCGCAGCGGGAACCGGCTCGAGGGATCAATCATTAAGAGGTGGCAACGTCCTTAAGAATTGTCAGCGACACCGACGCACCCACCCTCCTGGTCGAGGCGTGGGAGGCATCCATGCAGGGGCAAGGCCTGTCTGCGCGCACCATCACCGAACGAATCCGTGTCATCAGGCAGATCACTGCCGCTACCGGCACCGACCCCGCAGCACTCACCCCACAGACCATCAGCACCTGGCTCGCCACGCTCCCCAGCGCAGCCACCAAGAGCACCTACTTCACGGTGCTGCGGGCCTGGAGCACGTGGCTCGTCCAGTCCGACCACCGCGCCGACGACCCCACCACCCGCGTCCCCAGCCCCAGGACCCTGGCCGGCCACCCCAGACCGGTCACCGACACCCAGCTCGACGCCGTCCTCGCACTCCCACTCCACCAGGACACCCGAACCAAGATCATCCTCGGCGCCTACGCCGGCATGCGCGTCCACGAGATCGCCAAGATCAAAGGAGAGGACATCAGCCCCGTCGCCGGCACCATCACCATCACCGGCAAAGGCGGCCGCACCGACACCCTCCCCGCCCACCAACTCATCCTCCAACAAGCCAGCTACTACCCCCGTCGTGGCCTCTGGTTCCCCTCACCCCGAGACCCGTCCGCGCCCGTACAGGCCAAGACCGTCAGCAGAGTCATCAGCGACGCGTTCAACCGCGCCGACGCCCCAGCTACAGCCCATCAACTCAGGCACTACTTCGCCACGTCACTCCTGCGTGCAGGCACCGACAGCCGAGTCGTCCAAAGCCTCATGCGCCACGAATCCTTAGCCACTACCGGACGGTATCTAGCTGTTGATACCGACCAGCAGCGCACCGCCCTAAGCGCCCTAACACCCACCCCCAACGCCATCCAGCGCCGCGCCGACGCCGCCACCATCTAGCGCACTCTGGGGCAGACTCCGTCCCGCGTGAACGGGCACACCCGCTGCGGGGGACTCCAACCGCCTGCTTGAGCTACCTCACGGATCAGCGACTTGGTCGCCTTATAATCTGGATCAAGCCAACGAGCCAGAACCAGCGACGACACCTTGGCAGCGCCAGCGGCACGTAGAGCGCCTACAGCGGACATCACGGTCCCGCCACTGACCCAGGCGTCATCAATGAGAAGCACATGCGACCACCCGATCGGGACAGGGGCAACAAAGTTGGTAGGTTGCTTTTTCCGGTCCGATATCGATCCCGCGGCTGGCTGAATCTCAACGGTCTGCAGATCCACGGGCAGGCTGCGTGCGCACAGCTTTTGCAGCTGGCTGGGCATCCCGAATTGATAGTGGGTGCGACTCGGCATAACCGCCACCGCCTCCACGTCTGTGCCTACGATCCGGCTGACGCATGGCAGATGCTGCAGGCCGTGCTCCAGGAGCAGCTGAACATTGCTGACCGCCTGGGCCGAAGTCGGTTCCCCTTTGTAACCGTGCATATCCCATCCCGCCTGACGACCACTAATCGCGTAGCTGACGAAGCCTACGGCGTCAGGGCGCATGGCGTCAGATGCAGTGTTGCACTGGTAGCAGTACTCGTACCCATTGACAGGCGCCCGACAGAGCTGACACACCCTGTCCCGAAACTGATGCGGCAGCGCTGCTGAGTGGAAGTAACTAGACAGGGGGCGACCGCTCATAGTGAGGCGAGCTCCCGTAGTAGATCCTCTGCTAGGGCTCGCTCGGTCTGAAGAGCACGAACATGCTTCAGGATGTCCGCTGTCCCCTCAGCGACAAGCGCCTCACCGCTGTTCGCCATCTCCTGCCCCCAGGACGTCTCCCTGGCAACCCGACGACTGAGGATGACCCCACGACCGTGCTTAACAGCATTCCTCGCCTGAGTACGCGTCCCAGAGTGCTCCGAGGCCACCACAACAAAGGTCGTGATCCCGTAACCACTCATCACCGCGTTACGCATCGGGAAACTCGCACGAGTCACCGTAGCCCCCGGCTCAAACTGGGTGATCACCAGCCCACCATCACCAACGATCCTTCGACGCAGCTCAGCATTCTGCCTCGGATAGGTCCGCTCCAGACCAGTCCCCATCACCGCGACCGTACGCCCACCAGCCTCCAAGGCGCTGGTGTGAGCCGCAGCATCAATCCCCGCAGCAAGTCCCGAGACGACGGTCAACCCCGCCTCCACCAGCGACCGAGACACATAGGAAGCAACTTCAAGAGCCGCCTCATCGGCCTGCCTTGACCCAACCACGCACACGCCCTGGTCAGTGCTCCGTAGATCCCCCTCGTAGTAGAGGATCGCCGGCGCCTCACGCACATCACGCAACCTGGCCGGGTACTCCTCATCCAGGACACTCACCATCCCGTACCCGCGCTCAAGCCACAGCCCGACATCGTCACGAGCCCGCTCCAGCACCGGATCATCGAACAGCGTCAAGTCAGCGATCTCACCCAGCACCGCAGCAGGGTCCCCAGTCAGCAGAAGCCTCTGAACCCGGTCAGGCTGCGTAAGGCGACGACTCTTCACCCGCGTCACCGCCAAGATCGTTGCCAGCTGCTCAGTACGGTCCATAACTCACATCGTAGCGGCGAATCCTGAGGGAAGCGGCAGCAGAACCCACGACGAGGACGATGAGGCTCTAGGGCCTAACACAGTCGTGAGGAGGTGGAGAGGATGGCCCTAAGGGGGCCCTAGGTTAGTTGTCAGCCACCATCCTCTCCACCTCGTTGCAAACACTAGCACCCGCGCTCAAGCCACAGTTCGACATCGTCACGAGCCCGCTCCAGCGCCGGATCATCGAGCAGTGCCAGGTAGCAACCTCACCCAGTACCGCAGCAGATCTCGCGACGAGGATGATGAGGCTCTAGCGGTCCTGCTGCGTGCTCTTAGTAGCTTCCTGGCGCATCCGCTTGACAAAGTTCGCGTCCCGCTTGCGGCTGCGTGGACGTGATCCGCTCATGATCTTACGAGCGTAATCAGCCAAGAGTGCCGGATTGCGTCCGCTCCAGCCGTTGGCAACAGCCCAACCCTCGAGGGCCTTCGCATCAAGAGCGTAGCCCGCATCGTGCAGTGCGAGAAGCGCACTGACTACGTCATCCTTGTCGTAGCCCCCAGCGATCGTGTTGTTGTGATTGATCGACTCAGTCACGTTCCGCATGGCTGCTTCCACCACGGGGTCAAGTCGGTTCCCCAGGTCCCACCCGGCAGCTTCCCCCAGCAGTTCAGGTCTCGCGGCAGACACCCACGACAGAAGCTCATCCTTACCCCAGGCGATCACGCACAGCGCAGTGACCTGATACGAGTTGTACCACAGGAACTCGCTGATATCCGCCGGGCGAGGCCACGCCATCAGGACCGGCCCTGGCCCAGCCAGATGAGCACCACCACGCCCCGTAATGTGCTCGACGCCGGCGCGAGCCACAAGAGACCCCAGCTGTTGATTGCCATTCAGGTGCTGCATCTGAGGAGTCCACACCGTCAGCCTCTGCCCATCATCCAGCTGGCCTAAGAGCCAGCGAATCCCCTCGTCAACCGACTCCTCGTCCTGAGTTGTCACCGCCACCGGCGCCGTCATCTCCTGCTTAAACACCTCATCAGCCTTCCTGCCTCAGTCTGTAGAACCTCTACGGCCTCAGCGTATCCCCAGCCACCGACATGCTGATGTACAGCTCGAGACTCCTTCCCAGATCTCCGAACCACCGACACTCAGCAGCGTCGTCAGCGTCGTATGACCTCCCCGTACGCGTAGGCCCGAGTGGCGTGCGCCCACGTTCTACGAGTGGGGTAGGAGCCCGGCGGCAGGCGCCGGGACAACCCGAGCTCGCAACAAAGGGGGACACGCATGAGCGAGTACAGCATCAGCTCACCAGGACAGGAGCTGACTGTCGAGTACCTGCCGTCAGGAGTGGTCTACGCGGCCACCGAGGACCTGCCCGCGGCCGCGCGCCAGGTGATCGAGGGACTCCAGGACCCCGGCAGCCTTGGGCCTGGGGTCGAATGGCGTGGGCCCGGGCCCGCAGCACCCGACGTCGACGTCGCCATAGCCTGGGATGACCAGGCGCAGGCGGTCGCTTATAGCGTCCGTGGCCGACCCGAGCGCACGGTGACGCTCGACGACCTGAACCAGGCACTGGCCCAGGACTGGGACCACTACAGGCAGGACGTGGACGCCGCAGGCCAGTTGCTGGAGCGCCTCGATGCGATCACCACCCCGGCGGGACTGGACGCCGAGGAGATGGAGGTCGCCTTCAGCCCGACCAGGCGCACCGTCACAGCCCAGATCACGGTGGAGCCGGACTTCACCCCAGATGACGTGCTTACCCAGGGTATGCGCGGGGAGCTCATGATCGAGGAGACCGGCCAGAAGGCGTGGTTCCAACTCGAGGGCGCCCCCACCACCGGCAGCCTGACTGACGAGCACGCCCGCCAGCTGCTCTCACACGCCGTCGGGGACGCGAGACGGGACCCTGGAATCACCGCCTGGAGGCAGGTACATCCCCGCACGGCAGCGTTCCGGGACCAGGGGCTAGTAGTCGAGGATCCCATCGTCAACAGGACTGGCTCTCTCAGCGTCCTGGTCCGCACACAGAGAGCAGCTCTGGAACCGATGAGCATCTACGGCGAGCAGGCCGTGGCCTTCTCACTGGACGGAGACGAGCTCGTGATCCGCGCCGGCGGGTCGATCGTGCAGCAGCTGCGCAGCGGAGAGCTGGAGCCAGCTGAGGAGGACCTGCCGTGGACATGGATGACCGATGCTCAGGCGGCCGCAGCGCTTCTCGGGATGCCCCAGGAGGAGTTCGACGCCGCCGCGAGCAGCGTCCGTGAGGGCCTGGTAGCTGCCCGTGACGCGGAAGCTCCGCGCCGGCCGGCCACCAACATCTTCAACGACCTGCGCACGCACCTGATCCGGGTTGACTCTCTGTTGCCGGACGCTGCCCGCGAGACCGCGTCCACCAGCTTCGACCTGGACCGGGGCGTGGCCTGGGTCAGGGCCCAGGCCATGGACGCCTCACACCGCCCCATCACGATCGGCGTCCCCGTCGACCCGGACAGCCCCCTGCTGGAGGTCGTTGACCGGCAGACTGTGGAGCCCGGCACCGTAGGCCCGTGGGTAGACCCCACACCGCTGAGCGACGCCGAGCGCTACGAGGCTGCCACCTCGGTCAGCGAGGAGCAGGCCGGGTGGGACATCGACTCCGCGGTCCTGCGCGACGCCGACGAGTACACCGCCCACACCTGGGCCACCGCACGGGCCGCCGGCGCTCAGGGCTGGGCCAACGAGGAGGCCTCCGCCCTGGAGCGCTGGGCGCAAGCCCAGGCGACTCTGACCGGCGGCGACGCCCGCGTCTCGGTCTTCGAGACCAGCCCGGGGGGCACTGTCGAGGCCGGCGCCTTTGGGCGGCTGCTCGAGATGCGCGGTGGCGGTATGGACTGCCGCGTCATCACCACCAGCCCGGGACAGGTCACGGTAACCACCCCCGCAGGCAAGTCCACGATGACGACCGCCGAGATGATGAACCAGGTCAGGGCCGCCTGGCCCGACACCACCACGGACGCCCTCAGCGCGGCGACCCCGACGACCGCCACCGAGCGAGGACGGGACGCATCCCAGGTCCAGGCGGAGGCGTCCGAGTTGACGGTCTACACCAAGCCGGGCTGCCCGGGTTGCCGGATGACGAAGCGCGAGCTGGACAAGGCCGGTGCCGCCTACCAGGAAGTGGACCTGACGACTCGGCCGGACCTTGTTGAGCAGTTCAGGGCCGAGGGGCTGCGCAGCGCCCCGGTGGTCGAGTTCGGCGACGAGCGTGTCGCGGGCTTCAACCCGGCCAAGATCCGTGCGATCGCGGCCCAGGCGATGTCACCGACACCGCCGACGGCGCCGGCCCCCACAGGGGCCAGCCAACCGCCAGCGTCCAGGCCCTCCGAGAGCAGGATCGATCAGCAGCTCCAGGTACGGGGTGAGACACGGTGAAGCACAAGTCGCTTGTCATCCTACTGATCCCCGTACTGCTGGTGGCGATGCCGCTGATGATGAGCGGTGACAACGACAGCGACAAGAAGGATAAGGTCAAGGGCGCCGCCCAGGGAGTGGCGAACGTGCCCGGCGAGTACCAAGGAATTGTGCTCAAGGCCGGCTCGATCTGCCCGGAGATCACCCCACCGCTGATCGCCGCTCAGATCGAGGCAGAGTCCAACTGGAACCCGAACGCAGCGTCCGAGGCAGGTGCTCAAGGCATGACCCAGTTCATGCCAGCGACGTGGGCCAGCGCCGGTAAGGACGGAGACGGGGACGGCAAGGCCGAGATCAACAACCCCCAGGACGCGATCTACTCCCAGGGCGTCTACATGTGCTCCCTGGCCAGCGAGGTCAAGGAGCGCATCAGCGCCGGCAAGCTCACCGGTGACGTGGCCCAGCTGGCCCTGGCCGCGTACAACGCTGGTATGGGCGCTGTCGACGCCGCCGGCGGTATCCCGCCGTACAAGGAGACCCAGAACTACGTGCCCAAGATCATGGAGCTGGCGGCGAAGTACACGGCCGCGAAATCGGTGGGTGGGGGCGGTGGCAGTGCGGGTGGTCAGGCAGCTATCGCGGCGGCGCGCCAGTACCTTGGGGTGCCCTACGTGTGGGGAGGCGAGTCCGGCAGCGGCCTGGACTGTTCGGGGCTGACGAAGCTCGCGTGGGAGGCGGCGGGTGTGAGCCTGCCGCACGACTCACGTCAGCAGTACGGGCAAGGCACTCAGGTGCCCGTGGACCAGGCCCAGCCCGGCGACCTGCTGTTCTGGTCCGACGACGGCAGTCAGCCGAACATCTATCACGTGGCGATCTTCCTGGGCGGTGACCAGATGATCGAGGCCCCCACCTTCGGCCAGACCGTCAAGGAGACCGCGGTACGTCACGAGAAGATGATGCCTAACGCCGTGCGCCTCTGATACTCACGCATAACAAGCTTGCGGGGCTGCACCCAGGGTGGGTGCAGCCCCGCAGCTGTATGCCTTTCGTGTTGGGGTCAGCTGGTGGTGAAGGCGCCGGTTAGGGCGGCGCCGGCGGAGAGCCAGGCCCGGCGCGTTGCCGGCGCCAGGGAGTCGAGCAGGAGCGGGGAGGCCGTCATGGCAGGGTCGTAGGGGATGCCGACGGCGGCGCGGGTCATCTGACTGAAGAGCTCGACGTACTCGTTTGGTGCGGCCTCGGCTCGGGATGCCTGGGAGACGACGACGAGCGCGTTGCTGGCCAGGTTGGCGCAGTGCTGGTCGGCGCCGGCGAGCTCGGCCAGGAGCAGGCGTGCGGACTCGGCGTGCTCGGGGCGGGTGGTGGTGGGCACGACGATGGCGTCGGCCTTGCGGATCATGGCTTGCCACTGCTCGGAGGACTCATCGTTGCCGGAGTCGATGAGGACGAGCCTGTAGTACTTGGTCAGGACGCGGTGGACGGCGTTGACGGCGTTGGCGTCGGTGGGCTGGGACTTTGAGAGGGCCTCAGGGCGGGACCTGAGCACGTCGTAGCGGTCGAGGCGCTGGTGGTGCGTGTAGCGGGCCATGGAGGCGGCCAGAGCGTCGCGTCCGACGAGGTCTTCGACGACGGGCAGGAGGTCCTCGATGGTGGCCTCGTGCGGGCCCTGCTGTGTGCGCCAGCCCAGCGTCCCTCTCGTGCTGTTGTTGTCCCAGGCTACGACGCCGGCGCCGCCGTAGCGGGCGAAGGTCGCGGCCAACAGGATCGTTGCAGGCGTTTTGCAGGCGCCGCCCTTGCCGTTGACGACGGCGATAGCGAGCGGGCGGGGCGCGGCTCAGGTCTGGCGGCGGGTCGAGCCGGAGGTCGTGCGGTGGGCCTCGAAGACCCCGTCGATGCGGCGCAGCGAGGCCAGGGTGTCGTCCAGGTGGCCCACCGCCGCCAGTTCGACGACGAAGCGGCCGGTGACCACCCGGTCCCGGCTGGTGCCGATGTTCGCGCTTATGAGGTTGACGTGGTTGTCGGCCAGGACCCGGGTTATGTCCGCCAGCAGGCCGCCGCGGTCCAGGGCCTCGACGTCGATCTGGACCCGGTAGGCGGTGTGGGCGTTGGCGGCCCAGCTCACCGGGACGATCCGCTCGGGCTCGCGCTGGAGCTGCTCGACGTTCTGACAGTCGCGCCGGTGCACGGAGATGCCCGAGCCGCGGGTGACGAACCCCACGATCGGGTCTCCGGGCATGGGCGTGCAGCAGCGGGCGAGCTTGATGTACACGTCGCCGGCGTCCATGCCCTCGACGACGACGCCGGCGTCCGTGGGCCGCGGGCGCCGGTGCGAGGAGGCCGCCCGGGTTGGCAGCACGCCCTCGGCGAGGGTCTCCTCCGTGCCGGCCTCCCCGCCCAGGGCGGCCACGAGCGTGTCCACCACGTGCTGGGCGGAGACGTGCCCCTCGCCGACGGCGGCGTACAGGCCGTCCACGTCGCCCTTGTCGAGGGTCGTGGCGACGTCGGTCAGCGAGTCGTGGCTCATGAGCCGCTGGATCGGCAGGTTCTTCTTGCGCATGGCGCGGGCGATGGCGGCCTTGCCCTCCTCGATGGCCTCCTCGCGCCTCTCCTTGGAGAACCAGGAGCGGATCTTGTTGCGCGCGCGGGTCGAGCCCACGAAGGTCAGCCAGTCGCGGCTGGGCCCGGCCCCCTGCGCCTTGGAGGTGAAGACCTCCACGGAGTCGCCGTTCTCCAGGCGCGTGTCCAGCGGCACCAGGCGGCCGTTGACGCGGGCGCCGACGGTGCGGTGGCCCACCTCGGTGTGTACGGCGTAGGCGAAGTCCACCGGCGTCGCCCCGCCCGGCAGGGTCAGGACGTCCCCCTTGGGGGTGAAGACGTAGACCTGGGTGCCGGCCATCTCGTAGCGCAGGGAGTCGAGGAACTCGGCCGGGTCCTGGGTCTCCTTCTGCCAGTCCACCAGCTGGCGCAGCCAGGACATCTCCCCGCCGTCGACGATCTCGCCGCCGCGCCCGGGGCTGGGCCCGGTGGCGTTGGGGTCCTCCTTGTACTTCCAGTGGGCGGCCACCCCGTACTCGGCCATCCGGTGCATCTCGTGGGTGCGGATCTGGATCTCCACCGGCTTGCCGTCGGGCCCGATGACGGTGGTGTGCAGCGACTGGTAGAGGTTGAATTTGGGGACGGCGATGTAGTCCTTGAAGCGCCCGGACATGGGCGTCCAGCGCGAGTGCAGCGAGCCGAGGACGGCGTAGCAGTCCTGCACGGTGTCGACAATGACGCGCACGGCCACCAGGTCGTAGATGTCGTCGAACTCCTTGCCGCGCACGATCATCTTCTGGTAGATCGAGTAGTAGTGCTTGGGGCGGCCGGTGACCGTGCCCTTGATCCGGTTGACCCGCAGGTCCTCCTCGATCTGGAGGCGCACCTGGCGCAGGTACTCCTCGCGGGCGGGGGCCCGCTCGGCGACCATGTGCTCGATCTCCTCGTAGACGCCCGGGTACAGGGCCTTGAAGGAGCGGTCCTCCAGCTCCCACTTAATGGCGTTCAGGCCCAGGCGGTGGGCCAGGGGCGCGTAGATCTCCAGGGTCTCCTTGGCCTTGCGGGAGGCGTTCTCCGCCGAGACGTACTTCCAGGTGCGCGCGTTGTGGAGGCGGTCGCCGAGTTTGATGAGCAGGACGCGGATGTCCTTGGACATGGCCACGATCATTTTGCGCACCGTCTCGGCCTGGGCGGCCTGGCCGTACTGGAGCTTGTCGAGCTTGGTGACGCCGTCGACCAGCAGGGCGATCTCGTCGCCGAAGTCGGCCCGCAGGCGGTCCAGGGTGTAGTCGGTGTCCTCCACGGTGTCGTGCAGGAGGGCGGCGGCGAGGGTCTGGGGGGTCATGCCGAGCTCGGCGAGAATGGTCGCCACCGCCACCGGGTGGGTGATGTAGGGACCGCCGGATTTGCGGCGCTGCCCGGCGTGGGCCTTCTCGGCGACCTCGTAGGCGCGCACGATCAGGCGGGTGTCCGCCTTGGGGTGGTTGGCGCGCAGGGCGCGCATGAGCGGCTCGATCGCCGGCGGGGTCGAGTGCCCGCGGGAACCGAACCAGGCCAGACGGCTGCGGACGCGCGAACCCGGGACGACGGTCTGGCTGCCGGCGTCGTGAATGGTCTTCGTCTCCGTCATGGCCGGATCATAGCCGGGCCGGGCGGTGCGTTCTCGCCAAGATCCCCGCCCGGCCGGCCCGACGGCGGAGCGGACCTCACCCGGCCGACGGCGGAGCGGACCTCACCCGGCCGACGGCGGAGCGGACCTCAGGTGCTGGGGAAGACGACCACGGAGTCAATGCTGCGGCCGGGCAGCTTCTTGCGCCCGCCCAGGCCCGCCAGTTCCAGCAGCATGCACACGGCCACGACCCTGGCCCCGACTGAGGATGACCAGGTAGTCGGCCAGCCGATCGAGGTCGGAGGTGATGTGGGTGG
>ERZ772874.1056-NODE-1056-length-14702-cov-25.439066_pt1 | contig 14702 bp, 10 predicted proteins | sample MGYA00580586_ERZ772874 | MGnify/ENA primary metagenome ERZ772874 (study PRJEB29015, sample SAMEA2737952) | human oral metagenome | biome: human oral; feature: human-associated habitat; material: dental | place: China | collected 2154 ... | reverse complement strand
TTATTGGATGACGAGTCAAGAAGCAGGATAAAGGGTATCGTTATAAATAAGTTCAGAGGTGATAAAAATTTACTTTTACCCGGCTTTAAAATGTTACAAAGCCATTTTAAAAATATAGATATTAATAAATAAAGAATATCTAAGTTGTTATATGTGTTAAGTACAGCAGGATCTCGTAATCTTTGCTGATTCCTGTTTGTAGCTAGAAGGAGTTTATTATGAAATCTTGTCCCTATTGTGGACATGAAGTGTTAAAAACAGAGTGTTACTGTCCAGAATGTGGGCATGTTAGTAGGCCACAAATCTCGTTAGATAAATACAATCTAGGCTTGATTGAAAACTTTAAACAATGTTTGGCTTATAAATATGCTGACTTTGATGGTCGTGCAAGTCGTAGTGAATATTGGCATTTCTTTTTAGTCTATCAATTGTTGTTTGTGGCCATTCTATTTACTTGTGCTTTTTTGAGCTATATTAGCCCACTATCTAGCGTAGTAGGCATAGGTTTTGGCTTGGTCATTCTTGTTCTTTTGTCCGTGATTATGGTTATTCCTGGTGTGGCCGTTTCAGTACGACGCTTACACGATCAAGGCCGATCAGGCGGACTCGTATTTATTGGATTTATCCCGGTGGTAGGGACCATTATCCTGTTGATCCTTATGGCTCTACCTGGTGAAAGCCTATCAAATCGCTTTGGTCCCCCTACAGGTCAAGTGGTTGTAACAAAACAAATGGCCCGTGAATTAGGTCTTATTGATACTACGCCATCTATGGGACTAACTGCAGGACTATTCTGTGCTATCTTTGTGCTTTGGTTCCTGGTAGATAAACTACTTATGACTAGTGCGATGTAGTCTATGATGTATCCTATTTATCTACTTGCTCAAAAGGGTGATGAAGGTGATAACCAATACGGATCTCCAATGAGCTATGAAGTTGTCACTGCTGAAAAAGCTGCTCGCACTGGTCTTAAAGAAACTCCAACTGACGACATGGATCGTAAATTCATGTACGTGTGCATTGCAATTATTATTCTTGAATTAATTCTCATGAGTGCAATCTAATAATTGTATTTACAATAAAGCCTACATAAGTAGGCTTTTTCTTTTGCTTAATGAGAAAAAAAGTTTTGTTAAACTTAGAAATGAAGTATTTGACAATTCCCCCTCGTGAGTCCTATAATTATCTATTATATGAAGATTGCGTTGAAAAAGACGGCATATCTCAGACGGATTTAGTAGAGACCAAACTCATGGGCTGAAAGGTTTGGAAATCTAGAGATGTGCGGATCACTTTGGAGCAAGTGGCAATGCCGCCGGTGAACACCGTTATATGTTTAAGTGGCTTTCACAGTTTACGTGATGAGTTGCGTCTTATGTGTTACAATCATGTGTTAGCATGGTGTGACAATCGCAGTTGCGGTGGCGTTAGCTTTCACAAGTAACGAGAGTCAGTAGGGTGGTACCACGGATATGACGTCCGTCCCTTCGGGGGCGGACGATTTTTTTATGTAAAAGGAGCACAGCATGGATTACGGTAAGACGTTACATTTGCCTGAAACAGAATTCCCAATGCGCGGCAATTTGCCTAAGCGCGAACCAGAAATCTTAAAATTCTGGGAGGACAACAAGATTTATCAAAAACGTTTGGAGTTGCGTAAAGATGCAAAGCCATTCATTTTGCATGATGGCCCTCCATATGCAAATGGTAAATTGCACATCGGTCATGCCCTCAACAAAACGTTGAAGGACATCATCATGAAATATAAAACAATGACTGGTCATTATACTCGTTACATCCCTGGTTGGGATACGCACGGTTTGCCAATCGAGCATGCGGTTATTAAAAATACTGGTCTTAACCGTCATGAAATGGCGCCTCTTGATTTGCGCAACAAATGTAAGGAATATGCATTAGAGTGCGTAGAAACGCAAAAACAAGACTTCATTCGCTTTGGTGTATTAGGTGAGTGGGATCGTCCTTATTTGACATTGCGCCCTGAGTTCGAAGTAAAACAACTTGGTATCTTCGGCGAAATGGCAAAACGCGGCCACATCTATAAAGGTCTTAAAACTGTATACTGGTGTACTCACTGTGAAACTGCATTGGCAGAGGCAGAAATCGAATACGCTGAGAAAAAATCCTTCTCCATCTACGTAAAATTCCCTTACGTATCCGAGAAAAAGGTAACATTGCCAGCTGGCGTAAATCCTGAACAAGCATTTGCTGTTATCTGGACAACGACTCCTTGGACAATGCCTGCCAACGTAGCAATCTCCGTTAACCCTGAGCTTGAATACGGCTGGGTAAAAGTAGGTGAAGAGTACTACTTGATGGCTACTGAGCTTGTTGAAGCGGCTATGAAAGATATCGGCATCGAAGCATACGAAATCGTGAATCGTTTCTCCGGTGCAGACTTAGAATTAGCAGATTTCAAACATCCATTCGTAGAGCGTAATTCTACAGTATTGCTTGGCGATCACGTAACACTTGATGCTGGTACTGGTTGCGTTCATACAGCGCCTGCACACGGTGAAGACGACTTTAATATCGTTATGCGTTATAACAAGGAAGGTAAAACAGAGCTTCCTATCGTATCCCTTGTTAACGAAACTGGTAACTACACTAAACAAGTAGACGACAATCGTTATGGCGATACGGAATTCCCATTGGCTGGCGTAGAAATTCACGATGCAGAGGTGCCTGTTATCAAAATCTTGGCACACAACAATGCATTGCTTAGCAAATCTAGCTTACGCCACCAATATGCTCACTGCTGGCGTTGTAAAAACCCTGTTATCTACCGCGCTACAGAACAATGGTTCTCCTCTGTAGATGGGTACCGTCAACAAGCGCTTGATGCGATTGATAACCAAGTGCAATGGATCCCTAAATGGGGCCACGACCGCATCTTTAACATGGTACGCGACCGTGGTGACTGGGTAATTTCTCGCCAACGTATTTGGGGCGTGCCAATTCCTATTTACTATTGTGAAAGCTGTGGCGAGCATATTGTAAATGATGATACGATGGCTGCATTGCTTGAAAAAGTAGCTGTTGAAGGCTCCGATGCATGGTGGGCACACAGTGCAAAAGAATTGTTGCCAGAAGGTTTCAAATGTCCTCATTGCGGTCATGATGAGTTCAAAAAAGAAACTGACATCATGGATGTATGGTTCGACTCTGGCTCCTCTTGGGCTGGTGTACTTGAAGTTAACGATCTTGACGTACCATGCGCGATGTATCTTGAAGGTTCCGACCAACATCGCGGCTGGTTCAACTCTTCCTTGTTAACGGCAGTAGCCACAACAGGTAAGGCTCCGTACAACTCCGTATTGACTCACGGCTTCGTTGTGGACGGTGAAGGTCGCAAAATGTCTAAATCTGTAGGTAATACAGTAGCACCTAGCGACATCATCGATGTATATGGCGCTGACGTTATGCGTTTGTGGGTATCCTCTGCAGATTACCAAGCAGACGTACGTTTGTCTAAAGACATCGTAAAACAATTATCCGAAGTATACCGTAAGATCCGTAATACATTCCGCTTCTTACTTGGTAACTTGGATGACTTCAATCCAAATACTGATAAAGTGGCTTACGCAGATATGTCTGAATTCGATAAATGGGCATTGTTGCGCTTAGAAGAGGTACGTCAAAAAGTTTCTGATGCATACGAAAACTATGAATTCCACATGTTGTATCATGCAATTCATAACTTCTGTACCGTAGACTTGAGCTCCATCTACCTTGATGTAATGAAAGATACTATGTACGCTGAAGGCAAAGACAACGTAGCTCGTCGTTCCGCTCAAACAGCGATGTATGAAATCTTGAAAACATTGGTAGCTATGGTATCTCCAGTACTTTCTTTCACAGCGGAAGAAGTTTGGAAATACATGCCTAAAGAAGAAGGCATGCCTGAATCCGTTATGCTTCAAGATTGGCCACAAGGTCATCCAGAGCACTTCAACCAAGAATTGGCTGACAAATGGAACCAATTGTTAGATTTGCGTACATCCGTACAAAAAGCATTGGAACTTGCTCGTCAAGATAAAACAATCGGTCACCCATTGGATGCATCTGTTACAGTATACGCGGAAGGCGCAGCATTCGATGCATTGAACGCTCTTGGTGAAGAAGGCTTGGCTAAACTCGTTATCGTATCCGAAGCTCATATCATAAACGGCGCTGCACCAGCAGAGGCTGTAAAAGACGAAGAAACTGGCGTTGCAACAGTTGTTGTTGCCTCTGGTCTCGAAAAATGTGAACGCTGCTGGATCCACCGCGATACAGTAGGTCAAGATAGTGAACATCCTACACTTTGTGCACGTTGTGCTAGCGTTGTAAAAACACTATAATAAAAATGCTGTAGTAAAAATCTATAATTAAAATAATTCAATTAAGATAATTCTATTATCAAGATTATAGGGATTATCAAAAAAAGACCATCCTGTTGAACTTCACTTCCCAAAATTGTGTCCAATTTTGGGGGAGCAGCTCACTGGGGATGGTCTTTTTATGTTTGTAAATCCTTTGGTACTGTTAATTGTTTCCAATTGTCTAGTTCAGGGATTTCCAGGGTATTTATTGTTTTTTGAATCCAATAATTTAAGGACACTTCGTTCCCCACATATTGTTCAAATAAGTAGGTCTTGCCAGGCGTGTCTTGTTGGTTTCCATCTTCATCGATGGTGTGACGGGCAGATTCTTTCAGATAGAGCTGCACTCTAAATGGGGTCGACTGATTGCCTTTAAAAATAAAATAGGATGGGCCCACAAAGTCATGGGTGCGAATATTAATTTGCTCGTATTTCTTATCTTTGAGTCCCTGTAAGGCAGCTTGAATCATAGCGTTTGCATCATCGTATTCCTCTAGCAAGAACGGCTGTTGATCCACATCGAGCACGTAGTGCCAGGTTGGCTTTTCTTCGTTCTTTTCGATAGACCAATTCTCTTCGAGGCTAGGCAACCGACGATTATGGTAAAGTTCTTTTAATAGGCTTAAGGTATTGTCTTTGTTGTATACGGCCTTATAAACGATTTCATGTCCTTCTGTTGGATCATAACCGTGCAGTCTTACTTGATAATGATTTCGTAGCATCCGCGTTACATCGAGCTTGAAAATATTGCGCAATGCATCTGGAACGGATAGAAAATGATTGTAAAAGCTGAGCTTCATTTCTTCTTGTGAGTCTAAGGCTGTTTCGATGGTTTGCCAGTCATAGAAGGTCGTATCCCACAGGAAGTCGTCCATAATCACAGCTAAACGGGCCGCATCCTGAGGCCATGTGGTGGGAGCAGGGCGTGCCGTAGAAGTAGATTCGGCAATGCCTTCTTTATACTGCCAGTGACCATCAACCTCTTCAAAGGCTGTTAAGCGTTCTTCTGCTTCGTCATCGATGGGAATATCCTTTAGCTCCGGATCTAAATTGGCTTTGTGAGACAAGATATATTGATGGGATTGCTCGTAATAGGATACGGCTTGATCTAAATCGAGTTTGCCTGTTACATAGCCTTTTTCGTAGGCATAGCCCAAGGCAACACGTGTTAAGGCGCGCGTAATATCGTAGAAAAGAACGCGATCTTCCTCTTCGAAGGCGCGTTGTTCCTCATCTAAGACACGCAGTAACGATTGTACGCCGAAGCGAATGTTTTTCGTCACCCCTAAACCGTGGATTCGCATGTAACCGATATAGGGCAAGGCGAACATAAAGCGATCTTTTGTAGCCGCCATATGCGTTAAGTCTGCAATGAGCCCCCAGTCGAGAGGAAGGTGGCCTATGTGAAAGATATAGCCAAAGGCCGCCTGCAAGGCGGTGTAGCCCGCATCACTAAACTCTTTTGTTGCCGCACGGCGGTAGAGACATATGGCCTTTACCGGATCGTAGGGGATAGTACAACGTAAATGTTTGGCATCATAGAAATGATAGTAATAATCCGCTAACTCTGCGATGCTTTCAGATTGACCTAAGGCGGCACCTTTAGTGAACCACGTGAACGCATCCTCGAATTTACCGTTTTCATGGCAGTCGAGGCCTGTATATAGCATCATGGCAGGGTTGCCAAGTTCGGCCGCAGTCTTGGCGACGCGGTGCGCATTGGTAAAGTCGGCTTCGTCGATATAGATATTGCGCAAGTTCCCTTGGAACATGGCAAGACCATTGTCGAGAGCCTTATTAAACCATTCTTTAGCAAGGCTGGACGCTTTTTCTTGTAATTTATCGTCTGGCACGGTGCCTTGTAAGGTGGCGATGCGATCCTGTACAGAGCCGGTTGTAAGGCTTTTTAGAATGCGTTTAGACCAACTCATGGGAGGAGGTGTTAACATAGCTTCTGCGGAATTGATGCGATTATCGTCGCGCCAGAAAAAGACGTTTCCTATAACATATTGGCAATACGCATCTCCTCGGTTTGCATGGTCATAGACAATGCGGAAAGCATCGTCGAAGGAGATTTGCATATCCTTCTCCACTGTAGGCGTGATGGAGCCTTTAATACGCAAGGCTTGTAATGTACCGATAGGGCTACAACGACGAATGCTATCGTGTAAGCACTGATACGTGCGCATGTTGTCCTCTGGAAAATTAGATTCCTCCCAGGTAAAGCGAGGCCCTGCATAGACACGTGCCAAGAGTGCATATGCATCACCTAGCTCTCGGGTCTCTGGGTCGTTGGCTATTTTGAGAGCGATCTCTTTAGTATCTATATCACTTTCAAGAAGGGTGGTCATGTCGTTTCGCAAGGCGCGATGATCAGTTTGTACTGATCCTTGCTGATTGTTGACGATGAGCTCTAATTGACGCAAACCTTCTTGAGCCATTTTTTGATTGTAGGATGTAAAAATCATGTGGAAGACCTTTTGCAGGCGTTCCGTAAAGTACTGTGCCATTAGGCCTCCTTTTATACGATAGAATACATATTTATTATATAACGAACGCTAGGCACCGTAAAAGAGGGAATGCTAGTATAACTGTATGTCTTCTATTGATATCATATTGATATCGTTTAACTGTTCTCACAATATACTAGCTTATTTCTAATATGCCTATATTTAATACAATTTAATACGGAAGCTTCAGTATGTGTAGTATTTAAGCGCAAAAAATTCCCTCTGAAGAAGATCTGTTGTCACAAATTTTATGTGATGTCTGAAATCTTTCAGAGGGGATTGTATTTATCCTAAAGCATAAGGATAGATATTATTTTTGGTTGTAATTACCAAACCATTTGTCGTAGATTTTTTGGTAAGTGCCGTCTTCTTTAAGTTCTTTAAGCGCTTTGTTAACAGCAGCTTGTAATTCTTTGTTGCCTTTTTTCACGCCAAGCACTGTGCCTGGGGATTTTGTAGGTTCGCCTACGAGTTTAAGATCTTGATCAGCACCTTGTTTTAGGTAGTACATAGCCACTGCGTTATCGATGATAGCACCATCGATTGTACCAGCTTTCAATTCCATAAAGATATTAGCGTTGGAATCGATTTGTTTTACTGTTGTGTTAGGAATTTTTTGAGCCATTTCAACAGGGATTGTGCCGATTTGAACACCTACCGTTTTGCCGGTTAATTCGTCCATGTTGTGGATGGTAGTGTTGTCTTTACGAACAACAGTGATGAAACCGCCTTGGTCGAAGTACACATCGGAGAAGTCCAATACTTTTTCGCGTTCAGGAGTTGCGTTGATGCCTGCCGCAATCATGTCGATGTCACCAGATTGAACCGCTGGAATCAAAGCATCGAAGCCCATGGATTTGAATTCCATTTTTAGGCCGATTTTTTTAGAAATGGCTTCGGACAAATCAACGTCGAAACCAACGTATTTGTCGCCTTCAGTGAATTCGAATGGTGGGAATGTAGTTTCAGAACCTACACGCAATACACCTTCTTGTTGTGTCATTTTAGGTTTGTCGTTGCCACAACCCGCCAATAAACCCATTGCTGCTACCGCTACGAGGGCGATGGCTGTCAATTTTTTGAACTTAAACATAGTATCCTCCTCAAACATCCATATACATGGTTTATACATTTCTGTTTATATTGTACGGAATTTTACACCAATAGGCAATAACATTGTATAATTAAAAGTACATGAGTTTCATATTTTAAAATGGATTTCATTTGGACTGATTTTAGATATATCATATCTCTGTTGTTTATATTAGTTTTCGAACCGTATTAATTTATCTTAATTGGGTTAGGTAAAGCCGTTCATATCCATTTATTTATATAAATTTATTTATATTATTGGAGGAGCTATGTCCCTTACGCATACATTTTCAGATCTTTGTAAAAGTTTCGCCCCAGATGCTTTTGCGGTGAATTATACATTAGCTAAAAACCCTGAGATTTCTAGTCAAGAGTTCGAGTCTGTCAAAACCATTGGTAAAGTTCTCGAAAAATATGGCATGGACGTAACCTATGAATTCTGTAATTTGCCGACCGCCTTCAAGGCGTCTGCCGTGAAAGTAGAGAATCCAAAAGGTCGTTTAGCCATACTTTGTGAATACGATGCACTGCCAGAGGTAGGCCATGCGTGCGGTCATTCTGCCAGTGGTTCTATGAGCGTGTTGGCTGCATTGACACTGCATAAAATGCAAGAAGAGGGCGTAGCTTTCAACATGGACATCGATATTATCGGCACACCAGACGAAGAAGCGATGGGGTGTAAGGTGGATATGTGCAATGCAGGGGTATTCAAAGAATACGATTTTGCCATCATGGTTCATCTCGACGGCGAGGAAACACGCCCTAACTCACAATTCTTGGCACTCGATTGCTTCCGCGCTAAATTCCACGGTAAACCAGCCCATGCAGCCGGAGAGCCTTGGAATGGTATCAACGCGGTGAATGGTGTGCAACTCGCTATCCATGCTATGGATATGATGCGTCAACAAGTGCGCCCTGAAACGCGCATAGGCACGTGGATAATTGCCGGAGGCACCGCATCTAATGTGATTCCTGCCTTCGGTGAATTAGAGGTCACCGTGCGTCATACAGAACGAGAGTACTTGAATGGTTTATCTGAGCAGATTAAAAACATCTTTGAAGGAGCGGCCCTTTGTACAGGTACAACCGTGGATGTAGAGTTTTATGGCAACCCTTATGATGATATGAACCAAAACCATCGTGGCACGGCGCTTATTGAAGAGGTAATGGCCGACATGGGCCTCGATTTTGAACCAGGTGCTGCGGCCCTTGGAGGTAGTTCAGATATTGGCAATGTAAGCTATCAATGTGCAGCACTCCATCCTAAATTGCGCCTCGCTGGCGAGCCGAAGGTGTGCCATTCTAAAGAATTTGCTGCTGCCATGTTAGAGCCTACTATTGAACAAACCATCATCGACGGTGCTAATATTATTGGTGGTGCTTTACTACGACTCATAGAAAACCCAACAACCTTAGAAGAAATCGTAGCTGAATTTAAAGGATCTCTAGGGGAATAGTCATAGGATACTATGAGGATACTTATTTGAAATTCAAGATATTGATAAATCTATTTTAGATACCATAAGGGAGGCTGTATGTCCTCAAAGGAAACATTAACTATAAAAAATTATATTGGTCTTGTAGGTGATAAACCAATTCGATTTATCGCATCCGATGTAGATGGTACCTTGGTAAACGATGCAAAGGCGATTCCTGAGGATGCCATTGAGGCGATTCGTGCAGCTCGTGAAAGTGGCATTCGCGTAGCCATTGCTTCTGGCCGCGCTTGGAATGAGATGAATGATGTCATCGAAAAACTGCCTTGCTTACGCTATTTCATGTGCACCAATGGTGCTTACGTGATGGACAAGGATGAAAACCGCAGTCTATTCCATGTAAATTTTGATAAGGAACAAGCTTTACATTTGTTGCGCAAACTATTAACCTATGGCGTATATGTAGAGGCCTATGTGAAAGACAAAATCTTTGGCATGTATCCGCCATCTAGATGCATTACCCCTGAACGCTTAGGGGCGTGCGCTTGTGAACGAAGTGGCAGTAATAAAAAGACGTTGCATGGCATAATGGATAATCATCTGCCTAACATCATGGATAATCATCTACCTGAAACAATAGATCAGCAGGTTTCTGGTGCATTACATACCCATTTACCAGGGGCAACTTATGCTCACTATGCATTAGCGGAAGGCAACGAAGCAGTAAAAATAAACATGTCTGAATGTGAAATAGAGCAGTCTAATTTCTTCTTTAGACCTAATATTCGTCCATTTATCTTGGCGACGCGCACTATGGTCTGTAATTTGTTAGCTCATATGGAAGCCTTAGAGGAAGGACCTGAAAAAATTCAAATCTTCTACGGTGACGAGCCGATGCGTCAATGCATCTTGCAAGACTTACGAGATGAATACCAAGGTCTGTCCCACGATGGCACAGGTCGTGAACGTTTTTATGATGTATTGCTCTCTAGTGAAGGTAATCTAGAATTTGTATTGCCCCACACTACAAAGGGTACTGCTGTAGAAGCCTTGGCAAAACACTGGGGCTTAAGCCCTGATGAGGTGATGACACTAGGGGATAGCGAAAATGATCTATCTATGTTACGCTTTGCGGGTGCAGGCGTAGCGATGGGCAATAGCAAGCCAAACATTAAAGAAGCGGCACGATACGAAACTACAGATAATAATCATCAAGGCGTGGCAAAAGCAATCTATTCTGCTATTGCATATAACATTGCGCTCAATAGAAAATCTTAACTTTAGTGTTTATAATAACCTAACGTTATATGGCAGATATAGTATTTAATCATTACGTGGATATACTTAATTTTGTTTTTTCTGATAGGGAGGTGATGTATAATGGGAAATCTAAAGTTTAATATTGATGACACTTGTGTTAAATGTGGTGCTTGTGCTGAGGACTGTCCTGTTCAATGCATCACCGAAGGGAAGACTCGATTTATCATTGGGAAAGGCTGTATCAGTTGTGGCGATTGTTATTCGATATGTCCTGTAGGGGCCGTGAAAATGTATAAAAGAGAGGTTCCTAAAAAGTGATAACTAGAAATCTTTTAGTATTGTCAGCAAATTAACTCATATACGGAAGGCTCCTAAAGCGTGATAGCTAGAAATCCGAACATTAAAATCTTATTTATAATCCATATACGGAATATATGGAGTCGTTATACTTCCTATGGTATAATAAAATGTAATGAAAAATTAGCGTTTGGCTCGGAAAAACGCACCCCCAGTACAGAAATGTATGGGCATAACAAATAGTGAATATACTTTCACAAATAGATGCATATGGAGGAAGGCATGGAAAACAAGGAATTTGTAATTGTTGTTGACTTTGGTGGTCAATATAACCAATTGATCGCGCGCCGTGTTCGTGAAAATCACGTATACTGCGAAGTATATCCATACAACAAAGCGCTGGAAAAAATTAAGGAATTAAAACCGCAAGGTATCATCTTCACAGGCGGTCCTAACAGCGTGTATGAAGAAAACTCTCCAAAAATTGAGAAAGAGATTTTTGAACTTGGTATTCCTATTCTTGGCATGTGCTATGGTATGCAATTTATGGCGCATACATTGGGTGGCGAAGTTAAATCTGCGGACAACCGTGAATTTGGTAAAACACCTACTAAAGTGGATACTACATCTCCATTGTTTAAAGGCTTGGAAGAAGACCAAGTTGTTTGGATGTCTCACGTTGACTATGTAGCAAAAGTTCCTGAAGGTTTTGAAATCGTAGCACATACTAAGGATTGCCCTGTTGCATCCATGCAAAATACAGAACGTAAATTATATGCTATGCAATACCATGCAGAAGTATTGCACACTGAACATGGTAAAGAAATGCTTCACAACTTCTTGTACGAAGTATGTGGTTTCACAGGCACATGGACAATGGCAAACTATGCAAAAACTGCTATTGAAGATATCCGTAACACAGTAGGGGATGGCAAAGTATTGTTGGCATTGTCTGGTGGCGTAGATAGCTCCGTTGCGGCAGCTCTTATTTCTAAAGCTGTAGGCGATCAATTGACTTGTATCTTTGTTGACCATGGTTTAATGCGTAAAAACGAAGGTGACGAAGTAGAAGCGGCTTTCAAAAATTCCGGCATGCATTTCATTCGCGTAGATGCGGAAAAACGTTTCTTAGATAAATTGGCCGGTCTTGAAGATCCGGAAGCGAAGCGTAAAGCTATCGGCGAAGAATTCATCCGCGTATTTGAAGACGAAGGCCGTAAAATCGGTTCCGTTGACTTCTTAGCTCAAGGTACAATCTACCCTGACGTTATCGAGTCCGGTACTGGCGAAGCTGAAGTTATCAAATCTCACCATAACGTAGGTGGCTTGCCTGCAGTTGTAGACTTCAAAGGCCTTATCGAACCATTGCACAACCTCTTCAAAGACGAAGTGCGTGAACTTGGTTCTGAATTAGGTTTGGCGGACTACCTCGTATGGCGTCAACCATTCCCAGGTCCTGGCCTTGCAATTCGCGTAATGGGCGAAATCACTAAAGACAAACTCGACATCTTGCGTGATGCGGATTACATCTTCCGTGACGAAATCGCAAAAGCTGGCCTTGATCGCAGCATCAACCAATACTTTGCAGTATTAACATCTACACGTACCGTAGGCGTTATGGGTGACTTCCGTACATACGATTACACATTGGCATTGCGTGGCGTAACAACAACAGACTTCATGACTGCTGACTGGGCACGCATCCCTTACGACGTATTGGACACAATCTCCCGTCGTATCGTAAACGAAGTACAACACATCAACCGCATCGTGTACGATATTACATCTAAACCACCTGCTACAATTGAGTGGGAATAAACTATTAATTATCCGACAAAAGCCTCCTATCAACGATAGGAGGCTTTTGTAAAAACAGTTATAGTAAAATAAGTAGGTGATAATAGTATTTTGATAAAAATTCTATTGATAATTATGGGGAAAGGGGGTAAGCTTAAATTGCGTATGGTTAGATTTTTTGCTTGTGCTCTTCACAAGTATTGATTTTGATTGGTGGGGGATAAGCCTTCATCAGTAATTCTTTAGTTAATATATATGAATATTAATGTTTAAGTTCATTAATAATTTATATGTTCTAAATAAAGAGTAACCATACGCTTTTTTTATTGCTATGAGCGATTATCAAGAGGCACGAAAAGAAGTAGCAAATTTAATACAAGTTAATTATAAAGAACTTATTCGTTTGCTATATAAAATAAAAGTGGAGAATTCGTACTCATCTTATGAAATTCCTAAGAAAAATGGCAGTACTAGAGTTATTTATGCGCCAAATAATAAGCTAAAATCTATACAAAGAAATTTGAGTCAAGTACTATATAAAATCCATAGTGCTTATATAAAGAAACGAGGAATAAAGTCGAGGATATCCCATGGTTTTGAACCTGGTAGAACCATAATAACTAATGCTCGTAGACATAGGAATAAAAAATATTTGTTAAATGTAGATATATCTGATTTTTTTTCGTCTTTTAATTTTGGGAGAGTTCAGGGCTTTTTTTATAAAAGTCGAGAGTTTGGTTTTTCAAAAGAGGTTTCTACAATAATTGCACAGTTAGTTTGCTATAAGGGGAAACTACCTCAAGGTGCACCTACATCTCCAATAATTTCAAACTTGATTTTTAATATTGTTGATAGACGTATTTTAGCATTGGCAAAAAGATATAAGTTAGACTATACTCGATATGTTGATGATATGAGTTTTTCGACTAATAGTAAAGTGTTTAAAGATAGATATGTTGAATTTATAGTAGAGTTGACGGATCTTCTTAAAAATAACGGTTTTGAGATAAATCATAATAAAACTAGGTTAGAATATTATTCTTCAAGACAAGAAGTTACAGGATTAACTGTGAATAATAAGATAAATGTTAGCCGAGATTTTATAGATAAGACGAGAGCGATGGCTCATCAATTATATAGAACAAATCAATTTCATATTAATGGGGAAGAAGGAAAACTAACACAATTGGAGGGGAGATTCTCATTTATAAATCAACTAGATTGGTATAATAATAAATATGAGTCTAAGATAACAAAGAATAAACAAAATAAAAGATATAATTCTGGTTTAAATGTAAGAGAAAAGCAATATCAATACTTCTTATTCTATAAATATTTTTTTAGACCACAAAAGGCTACTATTGTGACAGAGGGGAAAACAGATATTTTGCATCTTAAGGCTGCTTTAATGAAGTATTGTGATAGATATCCAAATCTTATTGTTGAAAATTCTGATGGGACATATGAGTTTAAGATCCATTTCTTAAATAAAACAAAGCGTTTAGATTTTTTCTTTGGAATTACAATTGATGGTGCGGATTCTATGAAAAATATTTGGAACTTTTATAATGGTAAAAGTAATTGCTATAATATTTTCGAGTATCTAAATAATAAGAATAAAGAGCAAAGTACAAACAAAGTAAATCCAGTAATTCTATTGTTTGATAATGAGCAAAAAAATGATAAACCATTAAAGAAGTTTTTGAATTATATAAAAATTACTCTTGAGAATAATCAAATAAGTAAGAAGCTAAATGATAACTTATATTTACAAACCATTCCTCTTGTTAATAAATTAGAAGAGTGTGAAATAGAAGATTTATATCAAAAAGACGTATTGGATATAACTATAGATGAGAAAAAATTTTCCAAGAACGCAAGAACAGATTCAGAAAATTATTTTGGAAAGCATATATTTTCAAAATATA
>ERZ772874.1050-NODE-1050-length-14735-cov-10.996322_pt1 | contig 14735 bp, 3 predicted proteins | sample MGYA00580586_ERZ772874 | MGnify/ENA primary metagenome ERZ772874 (study PRJEB29015, sample SAMEA2737952) | human oral metagenome | biome: human oral; feature: human-associated habitat; material: dental | place: China | collected 2154 ... | reverse complement strand
CCCGGGCACGCGCATCGCCACCTGGTGCGTGGCCCGCAGCGTGCGCGATGCCCTGGCCGCCAGCGGCTTCGTCTGCGAGAAACGCCCCGGCCTGCCGCCCAAGCGCCACTGCCTGGGCGCATGCCTTCAGGGTTGAGACAGCGCTCCCGCCATCAGCCCGCTGGCCCGCTGCACCTGCCGGCGGATCGCCCGGGCCATCACATCGTCCAACCCCCGGCTACCAGCCTCGCCCTCTGCCGCCGGCCCCACCAGGGTGAAGAAGCGCCGCGCGCGGGTAATGGCCGTGTAGACCAGCTCCCGCGTCAGCACCGGCGACAGGGCTTCCGGCATGGCCAGCGCCGCATGGTCGAACTCCGAGCCCTGCGCCTTGTGCACCGTCATGGCAAACACCGTGCCGGCTGCCTGCAACCGGCTGGGCAGCACCCAGCGGACCGCCCCCCGGTCATTCAGGAACACCACCCGCAGCCGTCCTCCCGGACCGGCCAGCGTGATGCCCACATCGCCATTCATCAGGCCCAGCTCATAATCGTTGTGCGTGATCATCACCGGACGCCCGGCATACCAGCCCTCGCTGGCGGCCAGCAACCCGGCGCCCTGCAGCCACACCGCGATCTGCCGGTTCAGGTGATCCACGCCCCAGTGTCCCTGCCGCAGCGCACACAGCAGCTGGAAACGCCCGTGCGCCTGCAGCACCTGCTGCGCCCAGACATCGAACGTCGCCGGGTCTGCGTCGGGCGCCGGCTGATGCTGGCGCATCACCTGCAGATAATGGGCGTAACCCACCGGCTGTTCGCCCCGGCCGTGGATCACCAGTTCGCGCAGCCCCCGGCGGGATGCATCTACCTCGTACCGGGCAATGTCGCCAGTCTGGCCAGCCCCCTGTCCGGCCTCGCGCCACAGCCGTGCCACGCCCTGCACATCCCCGGCGTTCACGAAAGCCGCCAGCCGCCCGATACCGCTGTCCGCCCCGAAGCGGTGGCTGTGCCGCAGCATGCAGATGCTCTGGTCCAGTGGCGTTCCGGCCACATCCTGCAGGGCGGGAGGCACCACCTCCCGGGTCACCTCGCTCACCCAGATGGCCGTTTCCGGCCAGTAGTGCCCCTGCTGCGCCCGTGCGCACAGTTCGCCCAGGATGGCCCCGGCTTCCACCGAGGCCAGCTGGTCCTTGTCGCCCAGCAGGATCAGCCGCGCAGAGGCAGGCAGTGCGTGCATGACCGCCGCCATCATCTCCAGGTCGATCATCGACGCCTCATCGATCACCAGCACATCCAGCCGCAGCGGATTGCGCGCATCGTGCCGGAAATGGCGCGAGTCCGGGCGGCTGCCCAGCAGCCGGTGCAGCGTACTCACCGCATGGGGAATGGCTGCACGTATGACCTCCCCCTGCGGGACATCATCGAGCGGCAGGCGTCCGATGGCTCCGGCAATCGAACCCGACAGCCGTGCCGCCGCCTTGCCGGTCGGTGCCGCCAGACCGATGCGCAGGGGTTTTCCATGCGTCGCCAGCGCCTGCCACTGCAGCAGCGCCAGCAGCCGCAGCACCGTGGTCGTCTTGCCCGTGCCGGGGCCGCCGGTGATCAGCCCGAAGCGCTGGCGCGAAGCCAGCACGCAGGCGATCTTCTGCCAGTCGGCGGGCTGGTCCGCTGCCGTGTCTCTCCCGCCGTTGTCAGCGGCATCGGCCGGTACACCGGTATCTGCCTGCGCGCCGGCTGTCAGGGCTGACGGAAACAGCACATCCAGCGCCTGCTGCAGGCGGGCCGTCTGCGCATCATCGATGGCATCTGCCCCATTCGCTGCAGCCGCTGCCCGCTGTGCATCCATGGCACCCGCCACTGCCGCATCATCCCGTCCGAGCCGCTGCAGAATGCCCTGCTGCACATCCTGCTCACAACGCCACAGACGGTGCAGATACAGCCGGCCGTGTGCCAGCACCAGCGGCGTGAACCGTCCGGCGCACGCATCCTCCGCCTGCGCGGGACACGACACCAGCTGCGGCCATGCCCGCAGCGCTGCCTGCCACCGGAGCGCATCGAGGCCGTGCAGCGCGTCCGCCACCGGCAGGCCCGGTATCCCCGCCGGATCGGCCGTCACGGCCTGCAGGTCGAGGCAGGCATGCCCCTGGCCCAGCTGCGCACTGCAGAGCGCCGCCCCCAGCAGCACCAGGGCCAGCGCACCGGCTGCTTCCGGGTCCAGTACCGCTCCCTCCGCGCCGTCATGCCCTCCCTCCGGCACCGACCCATCCGTCCCATCGACGCCATCCGCTTCTCCTTGCGGACGCAGACCGGCCAGCGGCAGACCCTGCCGCCCGGCAGCGGCAGCGGTGCTATGCACCTCCCCCGCCTGCACCCGTGCGTTCCGGAGCAGCACCTCCTGCGCCAGAAAACGGGCCAGCGCCACATCGATGTAGCGCAGCATCCCCTGTGCCTGCCACTCGTCCAGCAGGGCCAGCATCCGGGCCGGTGTCCGGGGCAGCATCTGCCCGGCATGCCGTCCCGCATCCGGCCCATCGATCACCGCCACATCGTGGGTCACGTCCCTGACGGCATGCGCCAGCCGCCCGGGAGCGGCATCCGTCCCCGTATCCGGCACGGTACCGGTGACCACGTTCCGAACGGTGCATGCGGGCCGGTCAGGATCGGCTTCATCCCCGACGCCGGGTGCCTCATCCCGGGGCAAGCTCTTCATGCCTGCAGCCTCATCATCCAGCCCGGCAAACAGGTCTCCCGTCAGCCCGTCCGGTTGCGCGCCCCTGGCGCGTCGTGTCAGCCTGCGCGTCATGCAGCCACCTCCCGTTTCCTGCCGGCAAAGGCAGCGTCCAGCGTCTCGATCACCTCCCGTGAGGGCCGGGCCGCAAAGACACCTCCCGAGGGCGCCGACATCCCCCGCAGAAACAGATAGAGCGCTCCACCCACATGACGGTCGTAGTCATAATCGGGCAACCGTACCTTCAGCAGCCGGTGCAGCGCCAGCACGTAGAACAGGTACTGCAGCTCGTAGCGATGCGCCAGCACCGCCGCCGCCATCGTCTCCGGCCGGTAGGCAGCATTGGTGCTGCCCAGCCAGTTCGACTTGTAGTCCAGCACGAAATACCGCCCCTCGTGCACGAACACCAGGTCGATGAAACCCTTGAGCATGCCGTTGAGCTGCCCGGGAAGCAGCGCCGGACGCGGCGCCCCGTCCAGGGTGTTCGCCCGCACCCAGGTATCCAGCCCCGGCAGGTCGATGCCGTTCACGGCCAGCATGAAACCCATTTCCACCTGATACTGCTGCAGGTCAGCCAGCGCAGGCAGCGAAACCGGCAGCATGCCGGATTCGGGCACCACACCGTCTGCCCGCGCCTGTCCCGTTTCTTCCAGCGCCTCCCCGGTGAAAGACATCCCGACCAGCGCAGCCATGTCATCGGACACGGGCGACGGCATGACGGGTTGCAGCGAATCAGATACGGACGGAGGCACGGCGGAATCCAGCGGCTGCGTCAGCACCTGAAGCAGCCAGCCGGTCAGCATGTCCTCCCACGGCTGCCAGGCCGGCACCCGCTGCAGGCGTCGGCGCACCTGCGCGGCCAGCAGCGCCCGGTCAGCCGCAACAGCGGCAAACCCCTGCTGCCCCGCCCATTCGAGCAACCCGTGCAGGAATGTGCCGGCATGGGGACCCCGGGCAAAGGCATGCACACCGGCCAGTTCCCCATCGGCCTGTATGCCGGCCAAGGGCCGCAGGACATCAGGAACCAAGCCCCCTCCCGGGAAGGAACCTGCCATGCGCTCAGCGATGGACGCATGCTGCAGCACGCCCGAATCCATCCCGTCCACCGGCATGTCCTGCAGCGCCCGGGCCTGCATCTGGCGCTGCCACGCTGCATCGGCCCCCTGCTGCTCGGCCCAGCGCTCGGTCAGTACCGAATCGCCGTAGGGGGCATCACTGTCTCCCAGCAGCGCGGAATCCTCCCGGTGCCCATCACGGCGCCCCGGCTGTGCGGAATCCCCTCGCAGCGCGTCATGGCTCCCCGGCAACACGGAAACCTCCCGAAGCGCATCATGGCCGCCCGAAAGCGCGGCCCCTCCCCGAAGCGCATCATGGCCACCCGGCAGGCTGGCCGGCGCCGGACCAGCCATCACGCCGTCCTCCCGGTTCAGTGCCGAATAGCTGGCAATCCACCAGCGTGGCCAGCGCCGGGCAGCCAGCGCCGGTGGCGTCTTCCAGCGAACCGGATGTTCCGCCGGCACGGCCTGATGTTGCGCCCCATGTTCGCCAGCAGCCCGCTGAACCATGGCCATCTCACCAGGCTGTGCCGATGCCACCAGCGCAGCCACCTGGCTCTCCATCCGACCGGCAAGGCTGCCCGTCGACGCTGGCTTCGCATCCACGACGGCCTCATCGACGACATCCGCTGTTTTGCCGTCGAGGGCATCCGCCCTGCCCTCGCGCACCCCGGCCACACCGGCCGGCTCCTCCCCTGCACCATCATCCCTGCCCCCCCCAGGGACGCGTGTCACCGGGGCAGCCGCCAGCCCCAGCAGATGACCGGCTGCGCTGTGCGCCAGCCTGTCCAGTGGCGCCATGCCCACCCAGGTGGCATGACGGGCCCGCGTCAGCGCCACGTACAGCTTGCGCAGATCCTCACCCAGGCGCTCCTCATCCGCCTGCTCCCGAACGCCCGGCGGCAGCTCGCCACTGCCGCACAGGGTCAGCTGCAGATCGCCCTGCGCATCGTGCCACGACAGAAATGCCGTCTTTCCGCCCGATGCCTTCGGATCCACCTCCCTGGCCGCACAGGCATAGGGCAAAAAGACCAGTGGATATTCCAGCCCCTTCGACTTGTGCACGGTCACCACGCGCACCCGGGCATCATCGCTCTCCAGCCGCTGTCGGCGGGCATCCATCTCTCCCTCGGGCTGCCGGCGCTGCTCGCGCAGATAGCGGATCAACGCATGCTCGCCCTCCAGCTGGCCAGAAGCCGTCTGCAGCAGCTCGCTCAGATGCAGCAGATCCGTCAGCTGCCGCTCCTCGTCCCTCGCCAGCAGCTGCTCGACCACCCGGAAATCCTGCAGCATCCGCCGGATCATCGGCAGCACGCCCTGCCGGCGCCAGATGTCGCGGTACTGCATGAAACGCGCCACCTGCACCTCCCAGTACAGCTCGTCCTGCGACAGCCGCAGCAGGCTCTGCGCATCCAGCCCGCACAGCGAGGTGCCCAGCGCTGCACGCACGGCCCGGGCATTCCCCGGTTCCGCACAGGCCTGTAGCCAGAAAAGCAGCTCGCCCACCACCGGCGTGGCAAAGACCGATTCACTGTCCGACAGATACACGCTGCGAATGCCATGCGCCCGCAGCGCGCGACGGATCGCCCGGGCCTCCTGCCCGTCATTGACCAGCACGGCCATGTCCGCCGGCTTCACCGGGCGGCGATGCGCTGAATCACCCTGTCCTGCATCGTCGCGCCCTGCATCGCCATGCCCTGACATGCAATGTCCTGCCGCGTGCCCCGCCCCGGCCGGTCGGGCAACACCAGCACCCCCTGCCGCACCTTCCAGCCCCTCTTCCGGCGCGCCTGTCTCCTGCCGGGCAGCCGGCGTCCAGAAATACGCTTCACCCCGCGCACCGGCCGCCAGCAACCGCGCGATCTCGGCCGCCGTCACCTGGGCGTAATGCGCCCGGTACGCCGTTTTCGACAGCCCCTTTTCCCGCTTTTCCTTTTCCTGCCTGCCCCCTGCGGTTCTGCCGGCTCTCCCCTTATCCGTGCCTGTTGCGCCGGCCGCACCTTTCGCACCATCCGCGCCTTTTGTGCCGTCCTTACCCCGTGCACCGGATGCATCCTGCCGCATTACCTGACCTGTCGCGACATCCGTGGCCCGCGCACCGGCCTCATCCTGCGACATCATCCAGAATGTCAGAGCTGGTGCTCCTGCCGGATGGGCCGGATCATGCCAGCGCTCGCTGCGCCCCCTGGCTTTCACCGGCAGGAAGGGCAGCGGGTTTTCCGGCACATCTGTACCCACGAAGCGAAAGGCTCCGCCCAGTGCCGTGCGCTGCTCGGCCGCGCAAAACAGGTGGTTCACCGCACCGACCATCGCCGCTGACGAACGGAAATTGGTGTCCAGCGTGTAATGGCGCCCGGCGGTAGCCTGACGTGCCTTCAGGTACGTATGAATGTCGCCGCCCCGAAATGCGTAGATGGCCTGTTTCGGATCACCGATCATGATCAGGGCCTGCTGTGGCAGGTTCTCGCGCACCCGGTAGACGTGGTCGAAAATCCGGTACTGCGTCGTGTCGGTGTCCTGGAACTCGTCGATCATTGCCACCGGATACTGGCGCGCCATGCGTGCCGCCAGCTGTTCTCCGCCCGGCTCATCCAGCGCACGCAGCAGCTGCGTGAGCAGATCGTCGAAATTCATCTCGCTTTTCTGGTCGCGCGCGGCACGGTAGCGCGCCTCGATCCAGTGCACTGCATGGAGCAGCACCGATTCATAACCATCGGGCGGCAGGGCAGCCAGTTCGGCTGGGAGTGCCTCCATGGCCTGCAAGGCCGGGTGTGCGGGCCGGTCAGGGGAGAGGCCGATCATGGCGGCCAGCTGGGGATGTTTTTCCGGGGTAACCCCCCGGGCAAGCCCTTCCCGCAAGGCTGCTGCGGTCAATTTTTTCAATCCCGGCAGTTTATCCGGCGTGAAGTCGGACAGTTTCCGGTTGAGCTGCAGTATTTCCCGCATGGGCAGGGCACCATCCCCATACCCTTCAAAGCGCTTGATGTCGGCAAAGGGCACCGTCACCAGATCCGGTTCCCGTACCCAGGCACGCAACGCGTCCAGCCAGGGGCCACTCCAGCTGTTCCGGTAAACACGACCATTCAACCACTTGCATGCAGGGTCGTAGGCTCTCCCGAAAAACTGCGACAGCTCGTCTATCCAGCCCTCCCGCCACGGTGCCTTGAGCCGTTCGAGCGCTTCGCGCCGCTGTTGCCGTGCCTGGCCAAGCGCCTGTGCCGGCGGCAGCCCCTCACCCGGCAGGGCATCCCTTTTTTCCAGCAGGTCGCTCACGGCCGCCTGCAGGCTTTCGGGCGAATCCCACCAGCCGTGCAGCACCACCGCCGCCTCGTGGTCCAGCCCCTGACAGAATACCCGCCAGTAATCGCGGCACGCCTCGGCCAGCAGACTGGAGGTATCGTCGCTGAGCGTCAGATCGAACAGTCCCCGGCTGTCGAAGGCGTGTTCGCGCAGCATGCGCTGGCACCAGCCATGAATGGTGAAGACGGCTGCCTCGTCCATGCATTCGGCCGCCAGCTGCAGGCGACGCGCGCACGCCGGCCAGCGCGATACCGGCATATCGTTGCGCAGTTCCTGCAGCAGCCCGTCATCGGCCACCGGCAGCCCCCCTTCAACCGGAAGCCCACGTCCAGCCAGCAAACCATGTGCAGCCAGCAGCGCATTTTCAGTCAGCAGCGCATTTCCGGCCGGTAGCCCATTTTCATCAGGGAATGCCTGCTCGTTCGCTGCCTCTTCCGGAAATGCTTCGTCCCCTCCCGGCATCAGCCCCAGCCGGCTGGCAGCCAGTGCACTTTCCTGAAAGAACACGGCCGCGTCGGCCAGCCGCGCACGAATCCGGTCACGCAGCTCCTGCGCCGCGGCATTCGTGAAGGTCACGACCAGGATCTCGGGAGGCATCAGCGGCCGTGGTGCACCGTCATCCGCCTCGCCGAGCGGTTCCTGCGCACGCAACGCACTCACCTGTCCGGATGGTTCCTGCAGGCATGATTCATACGCCTCTCCGGGCAGCGCCTGCGCGCGCGACTCATCCGCCGCTCCGGGCAGCACCTGTACAGCCAGATCCGGAACATCCGGCGATCCCGCATAACCAAACGCCGCTGCCGGCCCGCCATGCCCCAGCACCAGTCGAAGATAGAGCGCCGCGATGGTGTAGGTCTTGCCGGTACCGGCACTGGCCTCGATCAGGCGGCTGCCGCGCAGTGGAAAACGCAGCGGTTCGACCGGTTTCACCGCTGCATTCGGATTTTCCGGTGTACGCATCGTGCTCATGCACCATCCTTCTGGCTGTCGTTACTGGAACTCCGGTGCAGCGCATCCCACACGGGCCGCAGCAGACGTTCGGCCCATTCGCCGAATTCACCGGCCTGCCAGAGTGCCATCATGTCCGGCCAGGCGCGTGCCAGATACATGTCGCTGTCACGCTCACCCTGCCCTCCAAAACGGCCTTTTCCGCCCTCTTCCCCGGCGCCTTCATAGGTCTGGGTCAGATCCTGCCAGTTTTTACGGGCATCGGATGGTTCGTCGGCCCCCGATGGTTCCCCGGCGCCCGAGGGCTTCCCGTCGCCCGATGGCAGTTCTTCGGCGCCTGCTTCCGGCGGATGGCAGGGCTTCTTCAGCCAGGCAAATCCCGTCTTCGCCGCCAGCGGCAGCGGACGGCGCAGGCCCTGCTGCCAGGCCTCCAGCAACACATGCCAGTGCTGCAATGCCACCTTGGGCGGCAGCGGGTCCAGACGCAGGCATGCCTTCCCCTGCGCCTTGCCCACCAGCACCGTGCTCATGGCGCCGTCCTGCAGATTGCCCGCCAGGTGATACACCCAGTGGTCCAGCAGGCGGTCGAGCCGATAGGCCTTTTCGTCCGTCTTCCCTTTCCCGTCCACCACGGTACTGGCCGTCAGCACCAGCCGGACCCGGGCACCATCGGCACGGGTCCGCAGACAGTCCAGCGTACCCAGAACCGGTGGAAACCCGGCCGGCAGGGCAGCATCGGCGAGCGGCTCCCACACGAAAGGCTCATCCGGCAATGCCCGCGGGTACTGCACCACCTCGTGCAGATAATCCGCCATCATCTTGGGCAGCGGTTCTTCCAGTCTTTCACGCTGCAGCTCGCCGAAGGCGCCCACCGGCAATGCACCGGCACGGGCCAGCTGCGCCAGTGCACGCTCACGCACCGGCACCAGCTGCAGCAGCAGGGCATCGCGCCGTGTTTCGTTTTCCAGCATGGCCTGCCACGCTACGGGGCCAGCCTGCTGCTCGTTCACGCGCAGGCTGTGCAGCTGGGCCTTCACCAGCGCATCCTGCACCTTCCAGCATGCCAAGCCATCCAGACTGAACGGTTCGTGATCGGGCAGCACTTCCTCGTCATCGTTCCAGTAAACGCCCAGACGCTTCTGGAAAAAATACTTCACCGGGGCCTTCAGAAAGGACGTCAGATCCGCCACTGTCAGTTCATCAGGGAATTCGGCCGGAGGCAGCAGCGGCCACCGCGGTGCTTCCACACCCGCCGCTCCGGCACCCGGTTCGCCCCGCAGCCGGGCTCGCGCACGCGCCGCATCGGCCTGCTGCAGCGCCTGCTGCCATTCGCGGGCATAGCTGAACAGCCCATCTTCCCCGGCAAAATACGCCCGGCTGAACGGCTGCAGCCGGTGCTGCGTGGTCAGCGCGGCCAGCAGTGCCTCGCCGCCCTTGCGCTGCGCCGCCGGGGAGTCACCCTCCTCGCCTGCCAGCCGCCACCCCGCGGCGATGTGGTCACGCAGCTGCGCCACCAGCACCGAGGGTGGAAGGTGTGAATCGTCATGGATGCTGCGTCCCACCCAGCTGAGGGTGAGCCGCTCGCGTGCCGACAGCAGCGCCTCCAGAAAAAGGTAGCGGTCATCCTCCCGCCGGGAACGGTCGCCGGGGCGATAGTCGCCCGCCATCAGGTCGAAATCGGCCGGCTGGCGTGTGCGCGGAAAATCCCCGTCATTCATGCCCAGCAGACACACATGCCGGAACGGAATGGCCCGCATCGGCATCAGCGTGGCAAAGGTCACGGCGCCGGCAAGAAAGCGCCGCCCCAGCCCGTCCTCGTCGATGCTGGCCAGCCAGTGCTCCCGCACCACCGACAGCGGCAGCGGCAGGTCCATCCGCGCCTCGGCACAGTCATCCAGCCACTGCTGCAGCGACTCGTTCAGGCGCACCAGCAGCAGCCCTTCCCGCCCGTCATCCGCCCAAAAGAAGGTGTCCAGCAGCGCCTGCAGGCGCAGGCCCCATTCGGCCGGTGTCGCCTCGCTGCAGCAGGTCTGCCAGGCCTGCTGCAGGGCGTCGAGCAGCGCCTGCAGGCGTCCAAGCAGCTCGCCATCGAGGCCGCTGATCTCGTCCAGCGGTTCGATACCCTGCCAGTCGGAAGCCAACCCCTCACCCCCGGCCCCTGCCGCCATCTGCCCGGCCGCGTAACCGAGCAGCAGACGCCGCAGCCCGAAGCGCCAGCTGTTCTGGTCGCCCATGCGTCCCAGCTCCAGCGACTGGCGCTGCGCCTCATCCAGCCCCCAGCGAATGCCGCTCTGCCCGATCCAGCGCCGCAGCTGCACGACCTGTTCCGGTTCGATGCCGAACCGTCGCTGCACGGCCGACACATCCAGCAGGTCCAGCACATCGGCCACCGTCACACGCCCCTGGGGCAGCCCCAGCAGCATCTCCAGCGCCGCCAGCAGCGGCTCGTGCGCCCGGCTCTGCTGGTCGGCCATCGAGAACGGGATGAAGCGCGGATCACGCCTGCCATGCGTGCCCCCCGTTCCTTCATGGCCCGGCGCCGGCGTCTCCCAGGACTGGGCATACAGCCCGAAGACCGCCTGAATGTGTGGCGCATAGGGCGTGATGTCCGGCACCATCACGATCACATCGCGCGGCTGCAGCGTGGGATCGGCAGCAAAGGCGGCCAGCAACTGGTCGTGCAGCACCTCCACCTCGCGCTGCGCGCTGTGGCAAACCTGAAAGCGGATCGAGCGGTCCTGCCGGGGATCGACCGCCGGCCAGCGTTGACGGGTCTCGGCCAGCGGCGCCAGATCCAGAATGTCCTGCTGCAGCTGAAAGAGCAGCGTATCGGCCGGATCGTGGTCGATGAACACATCGGCGCGCCGGTCGATGCTCAGCATCCGGCGTTCGGCCGCCTCCGGCTCGTCATGATCGGCCAGCAGTCCGATGAAATCCCGCCCCTGCCGGCCCCATGCTGCCAGCAGCGCCTGGCCGTGATCGACACCGGCCAGCAATGCACGGTCCGGATCGAAACCGGGCCGGTGGGCATGACGCCCCGTCCGGGACGACAGCAGCGCCCGCTCGGGCACGATGTCCCCCCAGTAATGCCGGCTCGGGTTCTGCACGCACATCAGCACCTGACACCAGCGCCCCAATGCGGAAAGCACCTCCAGCGACTGGCGCGGCATGGCCGAAATGCCGAAGACCAGCACACGGCGCGGCAGCCGCTGCGGGCGCGCCCGCGCCGGGTCGGCACAGGCCGCCATGAAACGTTCGTGCACGGCAGCCCGGTTGCGGTCGATGTCGGCCACATCACCATCGGCCAGCAGCGCCCGCCACAACGCCGGCTGCCACAGCGACTCCGCCGGCACGGGCCGCACGCCTGACGGCATGCCCTGCCGCATCGTCTGCGCATGCAGATTCTGGCTGGAGGACATGAACGACGCGTGCCCCTCGGTATCCAGACCGGCGCCCGCACCTGTCAGACCCGAACGCCCGCCTTCCTCCGCCGCCACAGCCAGAGCCGCCGCTGACCCCACTGCCCCTGCTGGCGCCACGGCCCGCGCCGTGCGCAGCACATCGTGCCCATCCGCCCAGTCGGCCAGCCAGTCGGCGCGATACACCTGATACTGGTCGAACAGGTCGGCCAGCTGCGCCGCCAGCTGGTGGCGGCGACGCAACAGCGCATCGTCCTCCAGAAAACGGCGCAGCGGCGCAAAGACCTCCTGATGCAGCAGGCCGGGCAGCATCCGCATCAGCCGCCAGGTCAGCAGATCCTTGCCAAACGGCGCCCGCTCGGGCACGGCATCATCGCCCAGCACGGCCCGGTAGGCCTGCCAGATGAAGCGCGAGGGAAGCTGGATGTCCAGCGCGGCCGCGATACCCAGCCCGTGACCCAGACCGGACGCCCCGGGAGGAGTCCCTGCCGGGGCCGTACCCGCCGGCCCCGACCCGGCATCATCCATCCCGTCTGGCGTCCCGTCGTCCGTCCCGGGCGCCGGGTCGGACGCCAGCGACAGCGTCAGCCACTGGGCGATGCCGTTGCTCTGGACCAGAATGACTTCGTTTTCCAGGGGCGCCAGCGGATGCGCCCGCATCCAGTCGCACAGCAGGTCGCGCAGTGTTTCGGACTGGTTGCCATGAATGACGATGAAGCCGGCGGCCAGATCGCGGTCGGAGGGTTGCGTCACTCAATCCTCTCCCGACCCGTCGCGGGCCTGGCGAAAGGCACGGTCCGGGTCCAGCGAGGCCGGAGCACGCTTGCGGCCACCGCCGAAACCGCCTTCGCGGTTGCCGAAGCGCCCGCCACGGCCATCGTCACGACCGCGGAAACCGCCTTGGTCACGACCACCGAAACGCTTGCCACCGCGGTCGTCACCGCCAAAGCGGCGTCCACCCCGGTCGTCGCGCTCGCCCCCGAAGCGGCGGCCGCCACGGTCATCGCCCTGGCGCTCTTCCCACGGCTTGCGCGACTGCCAGGCCGGACGTTCGCCACCCTCACGGCCACCCTCGCCTTCGCGGCGCGGTTTCCAGTCCTCACGGTCGGCGCGGAAACCGCGACGGTCGTCATCGCGCCCACCGCGCCAGCCACCCCGATCCTCACGGCCACGGTCGCTGCGGTTTTCCCATGGGCGACCGCCCTCGCGGCGTTCACGGTTGAATGGACGGCTGTCGTCACCGAAACGCGCACGCTGCGGGCGATCCTCGCGGTCACCAAAGCTGCGCTCACCGCGTTCCTCCCGGTTCCAGCTGCGACGGCCGTCATCCCCCCCGAAGCGGCCACGACGCTCGCCATCGCCAAAGCGGCCGTGACGGTCCTGTCCACCAAAGCGCAGCCCGCGATCATCACCGCCGAAACGCCGATCACCGCCTTCCCCGTCACGACGGCCGAAGCTGCGACCTTCACCCTCCGGACGACGGCGGAAGTCTCCATCCTCACGGCGGGCAAACGGTTTGCGATCGCCCCCGGGCTGTCCGCGCCCAAAGCCATCACGGCGGTCGAAGCCCTTGCCCTCGCGCTCACCGCGTTCGAAGCCACGGCCTTCCCGGCGCCCGAAACCACCTTCACCGCGACCGAAGCCACGCTCTGCGCCGCGGAAACCACCGTCGCGGTCATCGCGCCCCCAGCCACCGCGGCCACCGCCCTGGCGGTCATCACGGTTCCAGCTTCGGCCACCCTCGCGGGCGTCATCACGCTCCCAGCGACCCCGGCCCTCGCCACGGTCGAAACGTCCGCGTCCGAACGAACGGCCCTCGCGGCCACGGCCATCACCCCGAGCGTCGCGCCCCCCGAAACGTCCCTTGCCAAAGCCTTCGCGGCGGGCATCCTTTTTCTTGTGGCGTTTCTTCGGCGGTTCCGGCTTGAACTGGGCCTCCAGTCCCGGGAATTCGCTGACCTGGATGTGGCGACCCAGGAAATGCTCGATCTTGCGCAGCGGAATCACATCCTCGCGCCCCACGAACGAAATGGCCTGGCCACTGGCGCCGGCCCGGCCGGTCCGGCCGATGCGGTGCACGTAGTCTTCCGCCACCCGCGGCAGCTCGAAGTTGATCACGTGCGTCAGCGTCGAGACATCGATACCACGTGCCGCCACGTCGGTGGCCACCAGCACCTGACACTCCCCCTGGCGCAGGCGATTCAGCGCCCGGGTACGCTCACGCTGGTTCATGTCGCCATGCAGGGCATCCACGGCAAAGCCCTCGGCCAGCAGCTCTTCGGTCAGCGCCTCGGCATGCCGCTTGGTGGCGGTGAACACGATGGCCTGGCCCAGCCCGCTGTCGTTGAGGCAGGCACGCAGCAGCTGGCCGCGGTGCCCCGGGTTGTCCACATACACCACGTGGTCGTCGATCGGCGTCAGGGCCTCCTCGCTGCGCTCTACCGTCAGCCATTCCGGCTCGTTCAGCAGTTTGTCGGCCAGATTGCGCACATCGTGCGACACCGTGGCGGTGAAGCAGACGGTCTGGCGCTCCTTCGGCAGCAGTTCGGCAATGCGGAACACATCGTCCGAAAAGCCCATGTCCAGCATCCGGTCGGCTTCGTCCAGCACCAGCATCTTCAGGCCCGACAGGTCGATCTTGCCGTTTTCCAGCTGGTCGATCAGCCGGCCCGGCGTGGCCACCAGCACCTCGTAGGGCATGGACAGCGCGCGGGACTGCTGGAAATACGACGCCCCACCGGTGATGCACACCGTGCTGGTGCGCGGCAGCAGCCGCGACAGCGCATGGCTGGTCCGCGTGACCTGCTGGGCCAGCTCGCGCGTGGGCGTGAGCACCAGGACGGAGGGGCCGAAGGTCGGACGGGCCGGACGACGCCCCTTGCCCCGCTTGCCACGGTGGTCCTCATCATCGTCGCCCGCGTCGTGACGCTCGGCAGCACGCTCCTGCGCATTCAGCGCCACGCCCTGCAGGGCCGGCAGCAGGAAGGCGGCCGTCTTGCCGGTACCGGTAGGCGCCGAAGCCACCAGGTCATTGCCGGCCAGCAGCACCGGAATGGCCTGTGCCTGCACGGGCGACGGATGGATGATGTCCAGGCGCTGCAGGGCCTGCACCAGCGGCTCGATCAGCCCCAGCTCGGCAAAGCTCGAATCGGTGGCCTCGACGAAGGGATCGGCATGCAGCGGTGCAGGCTCGTCGTCCTCGTCTTCCCCATCGTCGCCCGAATCGGCGTCATCTGCCCCGTCTTCGTCTTCGTCGTCTTCGTCGTCGTCTTCGTCGTCGTCGTCGTCGTCGTCGTCGTCGTCGTCGTCG
>ERZ772874.1042-NODE-1042-length-14785-cov-7.483503_pt1 | contig 14785 bp, 12 predicted proteins | sample MGYA00580586_ERZ772874 | MGnify/ENA primary metagenome ERZ772874 (study PRJEB29015, sample SAMEA2737952) | human oral metagenome | biome: human oral; feature: human-associated habitat; material: dental | place: China | collected 2154 ... | reverse complement strand
AGAGCAGTGCGAGGATGATGCCCATTATCCCGTAGACGAACATGATGTCGCCGAAAAACAGCAGACTCAGATGAAGTATGCCGAATATCGCTAGGAAAAAGTAGCGCCTGATCAGTACCAGTCGTGCCTTTTTGGGTGGGTAGTTGCGGCGTTGCAGGCTCATGGCGATCATGCCCACGCCGTACCCCAGCAATGTAGCGAACATAGGTAGGCCACGCACATGGGTGAATATGGAACCAAGAATGATGGCGATTTTGTCCAGGATGCTGTTATCAACAACACCGCCGGCTGTTGATCCAGGCGTGTCGGGTGAGATGTATAACCAGGCTGTGGTGGCGTTGGCGACGGCGATTCCGAGCATGGTGAATCCTCGGGCGACATCGGGTGCCAAAATGCGGGGTTGTGTTACTGCTGCGGAATTCATGATGGGGTTCCTATGCCTTATGCGTGTGACTTACATAGTTGTGTTTGGTGTTAGTTGCCCGCTGGCTTTTGCTCTTCTGGGTAGTGGATGGTGGTCGTTCCAACCCCAGATTTGAGATCAATGGTGAGGGTCTTTCCTTGTGCTTTGCTGTTGTAAGTTCCGGCGATGCAGTTGGTGTCGCCGATACCGTTGTCGCAGGTTAGAGTGACAGGCATGGTACTGGGAAGATACACATCGGTATCGCCCATGCCAGTATCAATGGTGATTTTCTTGTCTTCGGGCAGGGGTTCCAGCTTCTGCAGGTTGAGGTCAAGAGATCCAATACCTGTGGAGTAGAGGTCTTGGAGGTCGGTGGCCCTAGTGGCAACGTAATGCTGATCACCCACGCCACCTGCGGAACTACCGTCACCTTCTGACATGCCGGTGGCAATGATGATGCCCACGATTCCCAATGAGCACACAGCGACGATGCCTGCGATGATCACGACAAAGGGGTTGCGCTTTTTCTTCTTGGGCTTCTTTTGGACGACTGGTGTAGGTTCCGGCAGATCCCAGGCGAAGGGGGCAACTCCTAGCGGATCCCACGCGGGTGGAGTGGACGGGGAGTAAGGGGCGGTAAATCCTTCAACGGGCTGGAGCGTGGAGAGGTAGGTCTTCAGGTCTTCTGGTCTGTTGACGTCCATTTTTGTATCTTTCTCAATTAACAATCCTGCAGGTGGAGTGGGGTGTTGTGTGTGCAGGAAGTACCACGCTCCGAAGAACACTAGGTAGGCGATGAAGGCTGGGGCGATGAAGATGGTGGTAAAGGTGCCTCCGCTGCCGCAGCTGAAGATCAGGAACCCAATGAGAAGAGCAATTCCTAGGTTGCGTTCTTTTCTCAGTTGAGGGTTGTTGTTTTTGTTGCCAAATAACGCCTCGGCGGGTGATATCGGCAGGGAATAGCGAGGCATGAACGCCCAGGCCAATAGGTATAGTGCGATGCCCGTGGAGTTGGCGAAGAGCACACCGATGACAAACAGCACCCGCACAATGATCGGGTCAATGTTGTAACGGACACCGATGCCTTCACACACGCCAGCGATTTTCCCTTTCCCGCCCTGGTCAGAGGGCAGTCGCACGGGTCGGGTGGCCCACATGTCGCGGAGTGTGGTGGAGGCTGTTGCAGTTGATGTATCGCTCATGGTTTTTATTGTGGCCTGCCGGGGTCTGGTTGCACATCAGGGAAAACCCCGATTTTTCCCCGATCTGTGGGAAATAAGGGATAACCCTGATGCCATCAGGGATGAAGGCATGAGAGTATCTGGAGTATGACCAACTCTGTGCAGACTGTTCAGTACCCGTACCGCACATTCACACGTCCAAAAAAGGATCGCGTGGTGGCGGGGGTTGCGGCTGGACTGAGTCAGCAACTGCGTGTCGACGTCCTGTTGGTTCGGCTGGTGCTTGTATTTTTCGCCCTTCTCAGTGGTGCAGGTTTACTGTTTTATGCCTGCCTATGGATCTGGACCAAACCAGGAGATACTTCAGACGGGAATGCCTACATATCCCAGGATGATGTGCGTATCCGCACTAAACACACCCTGAATCGTGCTGGTTACCTCGTGTTGGTTGTTGTGGCCATTGCGGGTGCGCTGCTTTCGTTTAGTTCCCTCACTGGGTTCGCCGGGTCGAATGTTGTGCCGTTTGGGGTGGTGGGGGTGGGTGCACTCGTCGTGTGGACCACCTACGACCGTGGCCTTGACCGACTATGGAACGGCAATAATGCCCTTCTCATTGTGGCGGGCGTGTTACTCATGAGCATTGGCGTTGTGCTGGTGACCATAAACTGGGAAAGCCAAAAGGTATTCGGATCCACTCTTGTGGCTGTCGTGCTGACCCTGTTGGGTGTGGCTGCACTGGGATTACCGTTGTGGCTGCGCACATGGGATGCCTTGACCAAGGAGCGTTCTGAAATTGCTGCCGCAGCCGAGCGCGAGGAGATTGCGTCGAGGTTGCATGACTCGGTGCTGCAAACCCTGGCGCTGATTCAAAAACGTGCCGAGGAACCCAGTGAGGTTGCCCGTTTAGCGCGAAGCCAGGAGCGTGAACTACGCCAGTGGCTTTTTGGGTCGCAGGACAATCTCTCCGGCGGGGCATCCACTGTGTTTAAGGCCGTTGAGTTGGCGTGCGGCGAAGTGGAGGACTTGTTTGGCCTGCGCATCGCGCCGGTTTTGGTGGGGGAGGACCATCCCCTTGATGACCACACTCAGGCCGCCGTGCTGGCCTCACGCGAGGCTATGGTCAATGCTGCGAAGCACGCGGGTGTGGCTGAGATCAATGTGTACGCAGAATCCCTGGGTGAGCATATACAGATTTACGTTCGTGACCGGGGAGCGGGCTTCAATCCCGATGAGGTGGGGGAGGATAGGCATGGTCTCCGGGAGTCTATTTACGGCCGAGTCGAGCGTGCGGGCGGCACCGTTGAGGTGAAAACAGGCGTTGGTCAGGGTACGGAAATTGTGGTGGACATGCCGGTGTAAGGTTATGTTCACCACGCATGGAAGCGTATATGCTGCACAATGATAAACCGCGCATGATGCTGGATTCATGAGGGGATGAGAAACGTTAGCATGGAAGGTATGCTCTCTGTCTTCCTTGTCGATGACCACTCTGTTTTTCGGTCCGGTGTACGTGCGGAATTATCTCAAGCCGTCAACATTGTTGGTGAGGCGGGTGGTGTCACGGAAGCTATCGCGGGTATTTGCACAACACATCCCGATGTTGTGCTTCTTGACGTGCACATGCCGGACGGTGGAGGACAGGCCGTGATCCAGGGCGTCGATACGCCGACGACGTTTCTGGCGTTGAGCGTGTCTGACGCTGCTGAAGACGTCATTTCGGTTATTCGTGCCGGTGCCCGGGGGTATGTGACCAAAACCATTTCTGGGCCTGAGCTTATCGACGCTGTCCGCCGCGTCCACGACGGTGACGCCGTGTTTTCACCGCGGCTTGCGGGGTTTGTGCTGGATGCCTTTTGTGCGCCGGACAAGCACGTGGGGGTGGGGGTTGTGGATGCTCCAGAGAAAGATGCGGCTGTAGAAGAGCGAGTCGCTGCTGGTGAACCTGCACATGAGGATATGGAAGATCCTGACGATGACGTTCTTGACGCCCTCACGCGCCGGGAGTTGGAGGTGTTGAGGCTGCTTGCCCGCGGCTACACCTATAAGGAGATTGCGGCGGATTTGTTTATTTCTGTGAAGACGGTGGAGACGCATTCTTCGAACATTCTGCGCAAGACTCAGCAGTCTAACCGCCATGCATTGACTCGGTGGGCGCATTCCAGGGACTTGGATTAAGGGTGTTGCGCATGTCTGTTCGATCTATTTTAATGAAGGTGTGTCTAGAACAGATTTTCGACTAAGTCGTGAGCCATATGAATCTCTGCGCGACTTGCCAAAGGAGCGGCGTATCGCCGCTTTACGTGAGCGAATGGCTGTCATGGGTGCTGCGGTGGGGGCGGATATGGCTGCGGCTCGACTGGATAGGGGAGCGCCGGAGCGCTTTTTCGATGTAGTTCAACTGCCAGAACGTCTAGCGCGATGTTTTCCTGGGGGTGGTTTGCCACGTAAGGCGGTAAGCCAGGTATCTGACTGCGCCACGTTGGTGATAGAGATTATTTCGGCCGTGACGGAACAGGGCGGGTATGTTGCCGTGGTGGGGTGGGCTGATCTGTTGTTCGCTGGTGTGGTCGATTCGGGTGGAGATGTGTCAAAAATTGTGTCGGTACCCGATCCGGGTATTGATGCCCTGCCTGTCGCCGCAGTGTTCGCAGAGGGGATGGATATGGTGGTGTGTCGCTCAGCCGCGCCCCGTCGGCTCACTCCCACGAATTCCCGGCCTTTCCTGGCAAAAGTGCGTCAGGGGTCGGCGGCCATGCTCCTTGTGGGAATCAGTGTTCCCAGCCCCGCACTCACCGTGTCTGCGCAGGTCACAAAGATCTATGGACTTCACCGTGGGGGCGGGCGCATTCGGGGACTGGACGTGGAGGTAGAGGCGGCGTCGAAAAGCGCCGATCATCAGCGGATACGCACGCTTCTCAGGTGCGGGGAAGCCGCCCCGATGGAACCATCGCCGGGGCCTGGACTGCAAGCGGTGTCATGACCGTAACATCAGAGCAGCGCTTTCTGGCGTTGTGGTTTCCCGATTGGCCTGCCCAGGCGGTGGCGTGCGCAGACCATCACGATAACCAGGCCCCCAGGGTGGTGACAGGTGAGGGGAAAAACCGTGCCGTTGTGTGGGTGTGCTCAGCATCGGCGCGAGCGATGGGGATTCGACGTGGCATGAAGCTTCGGTACGCCCAGGCGCTGTGCCCAAACCTGGAGATCGCGGGCTACGACCAGGAACGCGACGCGTGTATGTTTGAACCTATCCTCGCAGGTCTGGACCAGATCGCCGCAGGTGTGGAGGTACTGCGACCTGGTTTAGCGGTGGTGGATGCGGGGGCGGCGGCACGTTACCACGGCTCGGAACACACGGCGGCCCAGCTGCTTATCGACGCCTCCGCCTCCGCAGGCATCGATTCCTGCGCGGGTATTGCCGGAGAACTGTTCACGGCACTCATTGCCGCGCGTGTCGGCGCGGTCGTGCCCCCTGGGATGGGTAAAGGGCAGGCTTTCCTCCGTCCGCTGTCCATCACCCTGCTGTCAGCGGAAGAAGCCTTGGGCTGTGATCCCGAAACCGTGGCAAGCTTCCAGCAGCTTGGCATCCGCACCCTTGGGGAACTGGCGGACCTGCCCTACAAGAAGGTGGTCACTCGTTTTGGAGAGGCGGGTCAGCGCTGCCACGATATTGCCCATGCGCACCCCAGTCGTAGCATCGCACCGCCGCTTCCTACCAATGATCTGCGCGTCATGCACGAACCCGATGACCCCATCACGCGTGTCGACGTCGCGGCCTTCCTCGCACGCCAACTAGCCACCGCTCTGCACGCACGCCTTGCGCGCGCCGGGGTGGTATGCCACCTGCTGACGGTGCGCGCCACCATGGCGAATGGTGACACCGTGGAGCGGACCTGGCGCACTCGCGATGCGCTCACAGAACACGCCACGGCTGATCGGGTGCGGTGGCAACTGGATGGCTGGTTGACTACGCGGCGTACAGGGGGCGACTGGGCGTCGACAAGCAGTGATGACGGTGTGGTCCGCCTAGAGCTTGACCCCGTCGAATGCGTTGCGCCGCAACAGGATGCCTCAGGGTTGTGGGGCGCACGGGGGGAGCGTGAAGCGGCGGTGCAGCGTGTGGTCGCCCGAGTCCAATCAACACTGGGTACGGACGCGGTGCTGCAACCACGGCATGTCGGTGGGCGAGGTCCTGCTGAACGTATTGACTATGTTCCCTTTGGCGAGGAACGCCCCTACCCCCGTGATCCTGACGGGGCGTGGCCTGGGCGGATACCGGCACCACACCCGGCACAAGGGTATGCAACTGCGGAACCCGGCGGTTCATACGTGGCACTGTACGACCAGCATGACCGGGCCATTATTGTGACCCAAGACGTGCAACTGAGTGCCCAGCCTGCAACGCTGCAGTGGGGCCAGCGTCGCTTTGACATATGCGGATGGGCGGGGCCATGGGGAGTGGATGAACGCTGGTGGACGCCCCACGGAAAGACATACGCACGCCTGCACGTTGCGGGGACAGAAACGGGTGATGATGCGCCACAGAAACGTGAAACGGCCTGGCTCCTGGTGTGGAGCGCAGGCCGGTGGGGGATAGAAGGAAGCTACAGTTAAGAGGAAATATCCAACACTAGGCGCACAGGATCCTTCAGCACCTGTACCGAATACGGCTTGGCGGAACCCTTGATGCCCACCACGAATTGTGAACGCCCCTCAAACGTTCCTGCGCTCACCACTTCCGTGACAATCCCACCTGAGCCGGGGACGGGGTTGAGCCGCGGGTCAGGAATACCCACCTCAAATGGATATGCGGTGCCATCAATATTGATGTTCAATGCCGTGTCACCCGTGTACTCCACGGGACTGCCGCTGCCCTGCTGGGTGGGGGAATCAGAGTAATCAATGAACCACCCTGGGTCGCCTGACCCATGGAACTCAAAGACGATACGCTCGAACCCCTCATGAGTACCCACGCGCACATTCGTCACGACTAACTGTGCCGGGGCGCCCGGTCGCTGAGTTTTAAGGTTCGTATTAGCGCTTCCCAAGGAACGCATGCCGGCATCGGGGGCTGGTGGTGTGGTTTCGGAACTGCCGGAACCGGAAGAAGCGGACAATGTAGAAGCAACAGAATCGGAACCACTGTGGGCGGTAGATGTGCCTGAATCAACACAGGCGGTCACACAGGCTGCAAAAACGATAGTGCCCACGACGGCAACTGCAGCACGACCAAAAACAAAAGCCGGGGATGCGGTCATGCACCCAACCGTAGTACCAAATAATTGTGGAGAAAACTCAGAAAGGTACAAAAACAGAAAACTTTAACAAAACGTGATAAAAACGTGAGCGTTCGGTGTTTTTTGGACGATTTTCGGGTGGTTTTCGGGTGGTTTGTAGCAGATTTCTGGAAGATTTCTAGCGGCCTGCGACGCACACTATTGTGGACACCATGACCACAACCACACCTGAAACTCGTTGCTCACAAGTGGTGCGTGAACCCCTTCCCGGAACGGCAAAAACTGGGACGACCTACGTGGCGCTCGAACACCTCCGCGGCTGGGGCAGGGACGTGCTGGACGGTGAGGCGTTAGGGGAAGAACTCACACCACTCGTGGCGGCGCACCTCAAAAAATGGAGTGCAAGCCTGCAGCTCATCCGCAAACCCGGGCGGGCGGGGCAACATCGACCCCGCCGAAAGATGTATCTCATCTACACCGGCGATGGCGACACCCCGCCCGCCATGGAAGAACTCGATGTAGATGGGCCGGAAACAATACTTGAACTGGATCTTTCCGGTCCCGGCGCGAATGCTAGCCTTGGTGCGCGTCCTGTGGACCACCCCATCCTGCTCGTCTGTTCTCACGGCAAACGCGATACCTGCTGTGCCCTCAAAGGACGTCCCGTAGCAGCCGCCCTGCAGACCTGTTTTTACGGTGATGAAATATGGGAATCTTCCCACACCAAGGGGCATCGCTTTGCGGCATCCATGCTGCTCATGCCCTGGGGATACTCCTATGGCAGGCTCAACTCTGCCGCTGCCATCGATATGCTGAAGCACGCGACCCGTGGTGAGATGTTCCTCCCTGGTAATCGCGGACGGGGCTGTTTTGATGCGCCTGGGCAGGTTGCAGAGCTTGTGGTTGCCGACAGGGTGATCAGCGCTGAAGGCTCGTTGGACGTGGGGACTCTGCGAGTGGACGCGGAACTCAACGAGCCTGGGGACGTTGACGGAATGGCGGCTGATGAAATGGTGGTGCGCCGTGTGGCCCATCCAGATGGGAGGGCGTGGCGGGTACAACTGAAACAACGCCCTGTGGAGGGCGTTGTGGCGTCATGTGGGGATGCTCCCAAACAGGGCAGCACGTGGGTGGTTGTGGACGTACAGCCGGTGGAGGGGCATCGAGCGGTTTAGCGGCGCATGATTTTTTTGGACAGGAAATTGCCCAGGAGCTGCGCCACCTGAACAATGAGGATGATCACGATGGTGCCGGCAAGTGTAATTGTCGGATTGAATGCGTTGTAGCCGTAGGTAATGGCAAAGTCGCCAAGTCCGCCACCGCCGATGTAGCCCGCCATGGCGGACATATCAACCACAGCAATGAAGATGAACGTGAAGCCCAAAATCAGGGGACCGAGCGCTTCACGAATGATCACTGAGACAATGATCTGCAAGGGGGAGGCGCCCATGGCACGGGCCGCTTCAATGACCCCAGGGTCAATAGACACAAGGTTTTGTTCCACGATGCGGGCGACACCAAATGTGGCCGCGATGGACATGACGAAAATGGCGGCTTCAGTACCGATCGTGGTACCAATGACGCTGCGGGTCAGGGGGCCGATGGCAGCAATCAGAATGATGAACGGAATGGGACGAACAAAGTTCACCAGAATGTTGAGGATTGTGTAGACGAACTTGTTGCTCAGTACGCCGTTTTCACGCGTGGTGTAGAGCAGTGTTCCCAGTGCTAAGCCAGCTATGCCGCCAATGAGGATGGTGAGGCTCACCATCACTAGTGTTTCCCCGAATGCTGTGCTGAAGTCTTCGCCGGAAAAAACCTCCAGAATGTCGTTGATCATCGTACGATCTCCTCAATGTCAGTGTTGCGGGAAATGCGCTCGTAGAACTCGTTGATAACATCGTCCGGTCCGGTCAGGCGGACCGTGACTTTGCCAAAAGAATGCCCTTGAAGGGTGGTGATACCGCCGTGGACAATACTGATGCCTACCCCCTTTTCACGGGCCGCAGCCGAGGAAGCGAAAAAACCAGAATTTTCACTGAGGTCGATGGTGAATAACCGTCCCTCATGGATGAGAAGATCGTCCGCCTCTACCAGATCCGGGGTGTTGCGGAGGCTGGTGGCAACAAACTTCTTGGCTACATCGGTGCGTGGGTTGGAGAAAACCTCGTACACGCTGCCGTATTCGACGATACGGCCGCTTTCCATCACGGCAACACGATCAGCAATGGAGCGCACGACGTCCATTTCGTGAGTAATCACCACGATGGTGATGCCGAACTCTTTGTTTACTCGTCGCAGCAATTCCAACACGTCGTGCGTGGTTTCAGGATCAAGGGCCGAGGTGGATTCGTCTGCAAGGAGGAGACGGGGGTTTGTGGCTAGAGCTCGGGCGATACCAACGCGCTGTTTCTGACCACCAGACAATTCCTCTGGGTAGCTTGTTCCCTTGTCTGCCAGGCCCACGAATTCAAGCAGTTCCTGCACGCGTTGCTCACGCTTGTGCTGATCGACGCCCGCCAGCTTTAGCGGATACGCAATGTTTCCAGCTGCGGTACGTGAGGAAAATAGGTTGAACTGCTGGAAGATCATTCCAATCTTGCGGCGCAAGCCACGCAGTTCACGCTCGGGCATGTTCACGATATTGACGCCGTCCAGCAGTACATCGCCTGAGGTGGGTGTGTCTAGGCCGTTGATCATGCGCACGAGGGTAGATTTACCTGCGCCAGAGTAGCCAATGATGCCAATAATCTCACCCGGTTCAATGGTGAGGTTTACATCGGACAGTGCGGTGGTGGTGCGGTTGAACACCTTGGATAGGTTGCGGAACTCGACTCGGGTTCCTTGGGGAGTATCTGGAGACGTCACGGGTTTCTTTCCTGTAGGGGGAGAGGCTGGCTGTCTATCGGGGCGTCGATAAGCAGCCATGAGGCGTGAGTGAAATGCGGAAACCCCGCGGCGGGCGCGGGGGAGAGCTGCGGGGTTTAAGCAGCCTTATTTCTTTTCCGCTTCTTCGAGACGCTTCAAAATGTCCTTCAGCTCTGCTTTGGGGCGGTTGACCTCAATGGCAGTGCCTTTGGAATCTTCCTGGTTGGCGGCAATAACCTCTGGGTCGTGCCACAGTTCCACAAGCTTGGCTATTTTCTCATCATCTTGCTTATCGGCCTTAGTGACAAACACATTGATGTAGGGCTCGGCCTCGGGGGAATCAGGGTTGTCCTTGAATACTGCTGTTGTGGGATCAATTCCAGCACGCTCAAGGAAGGAGTTATTGATGATTGCGGGGCGGCCCTCGCCATATGCCGATGTGGTTTGGGCGGCGTTAACTGGAGTGACCTTGACTTTAGAGGCGCCTTCATCGATATCGCTCGGGGTGGGAGTGACGATATTTTCGGACTTCAGTTTCACAAGTTCCGCCTGTACAAGAACGTTAATGGCGCGTCCCTGGTTAGAAGGGTCGTTGGGAATGACGATATCTTGACCGTCAATTCCATCGAGCGATGAGTGGTCTTTCCAATAGATGGCCAGCGGCACGATCTGCGTGGAGCCGACGGGTGTGAGATCGTCTTCGGCACCTGTGTTGTATTCGGCGAGGAATTTCAGGTGCTGGAACAGGTTAGCGTCCAATTGTCCCTCGGACAGGGCGCGGTTAGGGGCGTTGTAATCGCTAAATGCCTGGAGTTTGATGTTGATGTCGTTGTCTTTGGCTTTTTTCTCCAGCACTTTCCAGGACTTTAATTGTGGTTCCGTGGTGCCGATGCGGATGGTGGAACTGTCAGTGGATCCGCCTGAGCATGCCACCAGAGTAGCAGCGGCGAAGGCGCTAGCAATGGTGATGGCGGCGGCGCGGCGAAGGAAACGACGTGCAGACATGATTGATTCCTTAAGGTTTGTTTTTTGGGGTGTATCGTACGCGGTTATCGATATAGACAGAGCTTTCTAGTTGGTTGTCTACCGTAGCATTGTGTTGGTTATATGTACAGCTCGGTCTATATTATATTGGCCTCATTGTGGGATAAATCACTATAGTGGACTTACTTGGGGAAGGGTGTCCATGTTTTCGATTATGTATGTTATCCGTTGGCTGATGGCTGGGGACGTGGGGGATTATTTCTCGTGTTTGTAGCGGTGATGAATGCTATTGCCGGAATATTCATTAGGTCACTATGCGCTGATGTGTTCGAGTAAGGTGTAGATGTGATCGTTACTGCGGGAGGTAGGCATGGAGTGGGATAGTGCCGGGCGCGGCTTCAATGGTACAAAGCTACGGTGGTCGCAACTGGAGCAGATTCTGTCAGGATCCGCACCATCAGCTGACGATGCTGCATCTGTACATTCACCTGCACGTGAAGCGCCAGAGATGGATACAGACCCGCAGCCTAGACCGCACCTGAGCCTTGTCCGCGACACGGACATGCCAGCAGCGCCCCCAGAAACAACCAACATCCCCTTCGCGGAACTCCATGCCTACAGCAACTACCACTTCCTCAATGGAGCATCAGAGGCAGAGGACATGGTGCGTCAGGCACAACGCCTCGGGTTGAGCGGACTGGCCTTGATAGAGCGTGATGGATTCTATGGTGCCATGCGTTTTGCTGAAGCGGCCGCCGAAGAAAAATTAAGCACCATTTTCGGTGCGGAACTCAGCACAGACAATGGTGTTCTGACCGTGCTGTGCCGTGGCCCTGAAGGCTACCGCAGGCTCAGCCGCGTCATCACGGCGGCGCACATGCAGCAAGGAAACCACAACAGGCAACCTCGTTATCCGGATTTCACAGAGTTAGCGCGAGTCGCCGATAACCACTGGTACGTGCTGCTCAATGCAGCACTTGCCAACAATGCCGAAGATATCGTCACTGCGTTTGGTGCCAACAACGTCATTGCAGAATGCCACGTGGGATTCATTCCAGAGGACGCTGATAATGTTCGCATTGTCACAGACATGGCCGCTACCTGGGGACTGACCACCATTGTTAGCTGCACCCCTAACGCTGCAACCCGTGCGGATGCGCACCTCGCGGCGGCAAAACATGCACTCAGTGACCGCCGTGACCTGAACAATGCGGAGGCGGACTGCCCGCCCCTTGGGGGCACATGGCTCCGCAACGGGGCACACATCCGCGCGGCCCTCCCGCCCCTCCCGCACAGTGATGACATGATTGCGAATACAGTGCACATCGCCAGTGAATGCGCCTTCACCCTCAACCTCATTGCCCCCGAGCTTCCCACGACTGACGTACCCGCTGGACACAATGAAATGTCCTGGCTGGAGCACACAGTATGGGAGCGCGCAGAGGCGCGGTACGCCACACGCACGCCCGAACTCTGGGAACAAGCCCGCGCACAAATCACCTACGAACTAGACGTGATTAAGCAGCTCAATTTCCCCGGATACTTCCTCATCGTGTGCGGCATTGTTGATTTCTGCAAAGGCAACAACATCCTGTGCCAAGGACGCGGATCCGCCGCGAACTCCGCAGTGTGCTTTGCCCTGGGGATCACCAACGTGGAACCCATATCCGCTGGCCTGCTGTTTGAACGATTTCTCTCCCCAGAACGTGACGGCCCGCCCGATATTGATATTGACATTGAATCCGGGCGCAGGGAAGAAGCCATACAGTACGTATACAACCGGTACGGCCGGGACTACGCCGCTCAGGTGGCCAACGTCAATACGTATCGACGCCGCGGTGCCATCCGCGATGCTGCCCGCGCGTTAGGCTATCCACAAGGAAGCATTGATGCCTGGGCGCGCCGGGCTGCGGATCCGCCTGAGCAGGTTATTCGCTTGGCGGAGCAGTTTCGGGGACACCCCAGGCACCTCAGCATTCATTCAGGTGGCATGGTGATATGCGACCGGCCCATTGCCGATGTTGTGCCCGTGCAATGGTCCGCTATGGAAAACCGTAGTGTGGTGCAGTGGGATAAAGACGATTGCGCCTCCGCTGGGTTAGTAAAATTTGACCTGCTGGGATTGGGAATGCTGGAGGCGCTGCACCACATGGTTGACCTGGTGCAAGAGCATCATGGAAAAACCATTAACTTGTGGGAATTGGATCTCACTGACAGCAATATTTACGCCATGTTGTCCCGCGCTGATGCGGTGGGAGTATTCCAGGTGGAATCGAGGGCGCAGTTGGCAACGTTGCCGCGGCTCAAACCACGGACTTTCTTTGATCTGGTGGTGGAGGTTGCGTTGATCCGTCCAGGCCCCATCCAGGGTGGAAGTGTGCATCCGTATATTAAGCGCCGCAATGGTATTGATCCCGTGACGTTTGACCATCCATGTCTTAAACCTGCGTTGGAAAAAACACTGGGCATCCCGCTTTTTCAGGAACAGCTCATGCAGATTGCCAAAGATGCTGCTGGGTTTAGCGCGGCGGAGGCAGATAATTTGCGGCGGGCCATGGGGTCGAAACGTTCTCCGGCGCGTATGGCGGCGTTGAAGAAAAGGTTCTATGACGGTTTGTTCCAGACCAATGGCATCGAAGGCCAGGTGGCGGATGTGCTGTGGAACAAGATGACGGCGTTTGCGGCGTATGGCTTTCCAGAGTCGCATTCACAGTCGTTTGCGGCGTTGGTGTTTTTCTCTGCGTGGTTTAAGTTCTATTATCCGGCGGAGTTTTGCGTGGGGTTGCTGCGGGCACAGCCCATGGGGTTCTACTCTCCGCAGTCGCTTATTTCTGATGCCCGCCGCCATGGGGTGACGATCCTGCCGGTGTGCGTGAACCAGTCGAAGAAGGAGTCGGATTGTCCCAGCGGACAGATCCGATTGGGATTAAACCTGGTTAAAGGCGTTGGCGATGCGGCTGCCGAGCGGATTGAAGCGGAAGCTCCGTTTAGCGGGATTGCGGACCTGGCGAGAAGGGCGTCGTTAAGCGTCCGCCAGGTTGAGGCATTGGCGAGGGCTGGGGCACTGGAGTGTTTCGGGGTGGATCGTCGGCAGGCGCAGTGGGCGGCGGGGATTGCGGCGACGGAGAGTGCGGACATGCTTCCGGGGTTGAGCTCTGTGGATGTGCCATCCTTACCGGGAATGTCGGCGTTTGAGCTGTTGGCCGCCGATGTGGCACACACAGGGGTAACGTCCACGCAGCAGCCGATGGCGTTGCTGCGTTCGCTTCTCGACGCCCGTGGCATCACCCCCGCTGCGCGCTTGCTTGAGGTTGCCGACGGGACCCGAATCGTTGTGGCGGGAGTGGTGACCCACCGACAGCGGCCGCAGACCGCCAGTGACGTGACCTTCATGGGGTTGGAAGATGAGACGGGTTTGATGAATGTGCTGGTGTCTCCTGGTTTGTGGGCGAGGTATCAGCGTGTGGCTGGAACGGCAAAGGCGCTGGTTATTCGCGGAATAATTCGGAATTCAACGGGGGCTCCAACGCTCATTGCCGATAAATTGGAGCCGCTTGCTGTTGCTGAGGCACTTGCTGGTGGGTCGCGTGATTTTCGGTAGCTAGGTTGTGTGCGACGCTGCCCAGTCCATAAGTTGTGTGATTTCTTGTTTGGCTAGTGGGGTGAGTGCTTTGTTGTCGTTGAGCATTTGCTCACCACGGAGGCGGATAAACTCCAGGTATTCCGCGTTTTCTGTGGCGGTGTAGCCTTCTTTGGCTGTTCGCATGTCGGCGAAATCCTGAGTGACTTGCCGCAGGATGATCCATCGGCCCCACATCACAATGATGGCGCACACCAACGCCACAATGGAGGCGATGGGGGTGAGAAAATACAGTAGGCCCGCCAGCACCATCAGGCCGGTGACAAGGACACCCACGGAGTACACATAGTCAGTACGCCGCTTGGACAGGGTTTGTTGGCCAACAGCAATGAAGGTGTCTTTGAAACCTGGTCGGTCATTTTCTGGGGTGTTATTCATGGGCAAGAACGCTCTGGATGTAGTCGGCGGCGGTGGGGGCAACAGTTTCGGTGAGTTCCTGGATTTCTGCGGGGGAGTGTGGGAATGAGACGGAGTG
>ERZ772874.1041-NODE-1041-length-14800-cov-7.307223_pt1 | contig 14800 bp, 7 predicted proteins | sample MGYA00580586_ERZ772874 | MGnify/ENA primary metagenome ERZ772874 (study PRJEB29015, sample SAMEA2737952) | human oral metagenome | biome: human oral; feature: human-associated habitat; material: dental | place: China | collected 2154 ... | reverse complement strand
ACAATTACTTTGTAATACACTTATAACCAATAAAATAAATAAAAATCACTTCAACTGCGTTAAAATGCACATTTCAATGGGTAGTACTTGGCAGTTTATGTTTGGTATTTGTCAGAACTTTGCCGCCGAGAATTTAACCTTATACGCAATGAATTTAATCACCATTGAAGAATCCGCTTGGAAAGCCCTTATGGAGCAACTCCAAAGCATTGAAAACCGACTCAAGCAAGAGCCTATTGAGTGGGATAGTTTGTGGCTCAACCAAAAAGAAATCTGTCAATATCTCCACCTAAGTGAGAAAACCCTATGGCGAATGCGCAAACGCAATGAAATCACCTACTCCAAAATCTATGGACAGTATTTCTATACCTTGGGAAGCATTCGCAAACTCCTTATCAGTCAATCGGTAGAAAACACTGAAAGCTACCTGCAATCCCTCACTCAAAAAGCCAAAGGTTATGTTGAAAAAGCAAGATATTTTAAGTAGAACCGAAGGAGGACTACAGGTCTTCCAGCACTATCTACAAGGCAGCTGGCGGGTAGGTAAAAACTTTAAAAACCCTTTCTATGACGATAAAAATGCTTCCTGCAATATCTATAAGGACAGACAGGGGATTTATAAGATGAAAGACTTTGGCAACGATACTTTCAGGGGTGACTGTTTTTTCTTAGTAGGTTACCTCTATCAATTGGACTGCCGAAATGCCTCTGATTTTATCGAAATCTTAAAGATTATCAATCGAGATTTACATCTGGGTTTAGAGGAATCCACCTCTATAATTACACAAAAACCTCAAATACCTCCCACTATCACTATCACCATAGAAAGTACTACCTCAGAAACTAAAAAATCTATCTCTTACCAATTCACCCAAAAACCTTTTACTCAAGAAGAATTAGCCTATTGGCAGCAATATGGTATCACTCAAGAAATCCTAAACAAATACAACGTGATCTCTCTGCAAAGCTATTCAAGCACCAATAAAGACGGCAAACCTTACACTATCACCTCCACCTATAATGAGTGGATGTTTGCTTACCTTTTTAAAAAGCATTTAAAGGTCTATCGTCCCTTTTCTAAACTGCGCTTTCTCTATGGAGGTAATCCCGAAAACTATTGCTTTGGTGAGTCTCAGCTACCTCTACAAGGCGACATTCTCTTTATCACTGCAGGTGAAAAAGATGTAATGAGCTTAGCCAGCAGAGGCTTTTCGGCTATCTGTTTCAATAGCGAAACAGCCCACATTCCTTTACAAAAACTCCAAAAGCTAAAAATGCGATTCCGACATTTAGTCCTTTTGTTCGATAGCGACGAAACAGGCAAAAGAGCCTCTTTAGAGCAACAAGCCCAATTAGCACCTTTAGAAGTATTCCGTTTGGTTTTACCTCTTTCAGGTACTAAAAAGGATAAAGATATATCCGATTATTTTGCGCAAGGTAAAACGGGTAGAGACCTATTGCAACTCTTTTATCAGACCCTTAGCAAACACTATGAAGAAAGCCTATCACTGCTTAAAAACTGCGAAATTCAATGGGATAAACCTCCCCAAAAGCAAGAAACAATCATCTCCATTGGCAGAACCCCTGTGGGGGTGCAGAGTAGTTTATTGGGTATTACAGGAGGCGAAGGTACAGGCAAAAGTCATTATGTAAGTGCCCTCATTGCAGGTTGTCTTAACAGTAAGAATCTTCCTATTGACACATTGGGCACAACGCTACTGCCTTGCCCCAAAGATAAAGTGGTGCTATTTTTCGATACAGAACAGTCTCAAGACCAGCTCTATCAAAACATCAGCAAACTGCTTAAAAGAGCTAAACTAACTTCTCTTCCTGATTTGCTACACGCCTTTTGCCTCACCCAACTCCCTCGCAGAGAGCGATTAAAGGTCATTCGTGAGGGCTTGGAGAGTTTTTACTACCAATGTGCAGGCGTGCATTTGGTGGTCATCGATGGTATAGCCGACCTTATTGGAGCTGTGAATAACGAGCAAGAAAGCGTGGAACTCATAGAAGAGCTTTACCTTTTGGCAGGTAACTACAAAACCTGTATTGTATGCGTGTTGCACCTCACCCCCAGCGGACTTAAACTCCGTGGTCATTTAGGCTCTGAACTACAACGCAAAGCAACGGCAGTGCTTTCTATCGAAAGGGAGAAGAACAGTCCTATCTCAGCGGTCAAACCGATGAAAATACGCAATGGCAGTCTTAGCGATACCCCACAAATACTTTTTAGATGGAACAATGAACTGGGAATGCACAGTTATGTAGGTAATCAGAAAAACGAAGACCAAAAACCCAATAAAGCCAGTACCTTAGCCTCGTTAGTTTCTCCTCTTTTTAAAGAGCGAACTTTGTGGACAGTCCAAGAGCTGAACATAGAAATTCAAAAACGAACTGATGTAAAGGAACGCACCGCAAAAGGTTATATCCGCACCTTAAAGGAAATGGGCATTTTAGTCCCTCAAGAGGGTAATGACCAACTCTTAGGAATGGGCAGTGTGCTAAAAGAACTTTTGGAGGATAACAAGAACTCACAAGGATAAGAAGAACTTTTAGATGTTCTAAGATTAAGACCTAACAATCGAAATATTAAACAAATATAAATATAAAAAATGGAAATCGACAGAATAGAATTTATAGCGTGGATGGAACGCATTATGGATCGTTTTGATTTGCTTAAAGAGCAAATAGACAAAGCTGAAAAACGCAAAAACAGCTTGGATGGTGAGGAACTCTTGGACAATCAAGACTTGATGCTCACCTTTAAAATCTCTGCACGTTCCCTGCAAAGGTATCGCTCCAATGGCAAACTGCCTTATTATACCATATCAGGCAAAATATACTACAAGCTCTCGGATGTACATCAATTTATCCGAGAACATTTCAGTGTGCCTGTAACAGCCTTAAAAGCCAAAAACGGAAATACTATGCCTAAAAAGGACAGCCTCTCTTAGACGTCTTACAAAGGGAGTAATTTTACCCCCAAATTAAAAAAGATGTTTAAATAATGGCAGAAAATCAACACGCCGATACGGCAAATTACGACAATCAAATCCCAGTGGATGAACAACTATCTGATATCCTACTGGTATTTGACAAAGAAGAAAAACAGCTTAAGGCTGTAAAAGGAATTGATGAGAAAGGAGAGTTAAAAACGGCTCCTGCTGACAGCAAATCCTTGGATGACTTTATGAAAGTAGACAAGCAAGGTAATATGCTGTCTAATTTCTTTAGCAACTTTATGCGTCAAGTCCAGAACCCTTCTCGTTTTTCTTTCTTTAAAATACCGATAGAAAAATCGGTAAATACGATAGAAAAACTCCAAAACCATCTGGCAAAGCTCACTGAAAAGGGTAAGGAATACCTCAAGAAGTACGAAGTATCTCCTGAGCAGTATATCAAACAAGAGCAAAAAGCAGCTACTCTAAAACAAGAAGGAGAGACTGCCATTGCTCAGACCCCTCCTGAAGCTCCTGCTCAAGCACAAGTACAAGAAGCTCCTGCTCAAGCACAAGTACAAGAAGCTCCTGCTCAAGCGCAAGCACAAGAAGCTCCTGCTCAGGCACAATCTCAAAATACTCCTGCCCAAGAGGAACTCAAGTACAACCCTGATGCTATTGATTGGGAAACGCTACAAAACTTAGGGGTGAGTCGAGAGTCTTTAGAGAAGAGGAACCTATTAGAGCCCCTCTTGAAAGGTTATAAAACCAATGAACTGGTACCTATTAGTTTCAATTTAGGCTCTACAGTAACCCGCTTTGATGCTCGTCTGTCCCTAAGAGAAGTTGATGGGAAAGTAGCAGTAGCCATTCATGGGATGCGTAAGGAACCACAATTGGATTATCCTTTCTTTGGTCACGAGTTTTCAGAAGAGGATAAAAAGAACCTGCTTACCACAGGAAATATGGGACGTACAGTTGAGCTTACCAATAGCAAAACAGGGGAGAAAATCCCTTCTATTATCAGTATTGATAGGCTCACCAATGAAATCATTGCCTTGCGCAGTGAACACATCAAAGTCCCCGATGAAATCAAAGGAGTCAAACTCTCCCAGGAGCAAAAACAAACGCTCAAAGAAGGCAAGCCTCTGTTTGTCGAGGGAATGACCTCTAAAAAAGGAGAGCCTTTTAACGCAACCGTGCAGTTCAATGCCGACAAGCGTTATGTGGAATTTCTTTTTGAAGACAAAGCTCCTAAACTTGCTAATCAAGAGAAACTCACTGAGGCTCCTACAATCATACGAGGAGTAACTCTTACCGAAGAGCAACACAAGGAACTGAGCAAGGGTAATCCTATTTATTTAGAAGGTTTACAGAGCAAAGCCGGTAAAACTTATAGCGGTTATTTTACTTTTGACAAGGACAAAGGCAAGGTAGAGATGAGCTTTAACAATCCTCAAAAGGACATTACTGATAAAGTTTCTTCTACCAAACAAAAAGCTGAAACTTCTAAAGCCAAAGAAGAAAAACGCCCTCAAAAGCAATCAGAAAAAACAGCTCAAAAAGAAACTGCTAAGAAGTCCAAGGGACGCAAAGTATAACTCTAATTTTTAACCTCAATACACGTAGAAAAATGAAAGTTATATTAGCAGAAAAGCCCAGTGTGGCAAGAGAGATTGCCGCTATAGTGGGGGCAAGTGAAAAACAAGATGGATATTTGTTAGGTAATGATTATGCTGTTACTTGGGCATTGGGACATTTAGTGCAATTAGCCCTTCCAGAGGCGTATGGTTGTGTAGGATTCCACAGAGAACACCTACCTATTCTACCTCGCCCCTTTATCTTGGTACCCAAACAAATTTCTGAGGATAAGAAAGGTTACAGGTCAGACCCTATGGCTTTAAAACAGCTTAAAATCATTGATAGCCTTTTTAAGAAGTGTAGTTCCATTATTGTAGCCACCGATGCAGGTCGTGAAGGAGAACTGATCTTCCGCTATATCTATGAATATTTGCACTGTCAAAAACCTTTTCAAAGGCTTTGGATTAGCTCCTTAACCGAAAAAGGTATCAAAACAGGACTTGCCAATCTGCAAGAAGGAAGTGCTTTTGATTTGCTGTATGCCTCTGCTCAAAAGCGTAGTGAGGCTGATTGGCTGGTGGGAATCAATGCTACCCAAGCCCTAAGTATAGCCGTAGGTGAAGGGATTTATTCCTTAGGAAGGGTGCAAACACCTACCTTAGCAATGGTTTGTAAAAGATTTTTAGAGCACACACATTTTCAAAAGAAACCTTTTTACCAATTACGACTCAAGCACCAAAAAAGCTATACTGATTTTTTCAGTATCTCAGCTAAAATTGAGGATAAAAAAGAAGCTGAAGCCTTACAAAAACAATTAGAAAAGTCTCCTATGGCCGAGGTGATTTCCACTGAAAAAGAAGTGGTAAAAGAACAACCTCCTTTGCTCTATGATCTAACAGGTCTTCAGAAAGAAGCTAATAAAAAATGGAACTTTTCAGCCGATGAGACCCTGCAAATCGCTCAAAGTCTCTACGAGCAAAAATACATTACTTACCCACGTACCGGTAGTAAGTACATCTCAGAGGATGTATGGGAAGAAATCCCACAGCTGATACGTTTGTTACAAGAAAGTGAGGCATACGCCAACGAAGCTAAACTTGTGAAAATTGGGGCGCTGAATAAGAAGATGGTTAATGATTTGAAAGTAACAGACCATCACGGACTTCTTATTACTGAGCGCTTTCCTACCAACCTTACAGCAAAAGAAAACACTATTTACAAAATGATTGCCACCCGACTTTTGGAAGCGGTATCTGAACCCTGTGTAAAAGAAGTGCAAAAGACTCTACTGGAGGCTCTGCACACTGACTTCTTGGTAAAAGGTGTTCAAGTGTTACAAGCGGGTTGGCGCGCTATCGGTGGTTTTTACTCTGATGAAACTGCCAAAGACAGTGAAAAAGACAATGAAGGTGATAGCAATCAAGTGCTGCCTGAACTTGTACAAGGAGAAAGTATAAAGATTAAAGCCGTTGAAATCCTTTCTAAAACCACCCAACCTCCTGCTTTATATACCGAATCAGGACTGTTGGGGGCTATGGAAACAGCAGGAAAGACCTTAGAAGATAAGGCGCAACGTGAACTATTGCAAGGAGCAGGTATAGGAACTCCAGCCACACGTGCCGCTATTATCGAGACGCTTTTAAAGCGCAATTATATTGAACGCAAACAAAAGTCTCTTATTCCTACCGATAAAGGAATGCAGGTATATGAGTGGGTAAAATCACTTACTATAGCCGATGTAGCCCTTACAGGCGAATGGGAAAGTCAATTGCAAAAGATAGAACAAGGAGAGCTCTCTCCCGATAGTTTTTCTTCGGATATGGAAGCCTATACCCGTAGTCTTACTGATACGTTTTTGGCTATGGATATACCCCAAAGAGAAAAACTCAAAATCACCTGTCCTAAATGCAGAAATGCTTCCTTATTACTGTTTGAAAAGGTAGCCAAATGCCCTGATGAGGACTGTGGTTATGTGCTTTTTAGGAATGTATGTGGCAAATCTCTTACTGATGAGTTGCTCAAAACGCTCTTTGAAAAAGGGAAAACACCTCTGATAAAAGGAATGAAAAGCAAATCAGGCAGCACTTTCGATGCCTATATACGTCTGAAAGAAAATGGTGAAACAGCCTTTGAGTTTCCTGAGAAAACTTCCAAAAAGCGAAAATACTAACAAAGGTTAGGTAAACTTTCAGTAAAGAAAGTCTGTGAGCTAACACAACTGATTATGTACCATATCCTAAGTGAAGTTTAGTCCTCCTGTTGATAACTTTTTGTTCTAATATATTTGCTCTTTAGAAATAATATAGTACTTTTGCAAATGTTTTGCAACGATATATATTTTCAATATGAAGGGACTAACCATACGAAAGTGGATACAATCATTGGAGGAAAAGGGTATTTACAGCTTTTCTATGCAGGAGCTAAAAGAGGTATTTGCTTACCTTAAAGAAAAAACTATTCTCAATACTTTAGGGACACTTAAAAAGCAAGGAAAGCTCCTGCCTCTTTGGAATGGCATCTATAGCATCGTCCGTTTTGTGGACATTGGTAATGCTACTGATAACAAAGCTATCAGAGAAGAGGGAAAACCTTATTTCTACATTGAAACACTGATGCAACACCTAAAAAGGGAATACTATGTAGCCCTGCTCAGTGCAGTAGAAGTACATCTATCTCCCAAAGAGGCTTTACAGGCAAATGAAATTACAGTGATAACCTCCTTACCTCCGCTGAGGGATTCCTTTAGGGGACAAAGTAAGATTCGTTACCTTGTCAAAAAGGATATCAAAAACTTAAGAGAAATAGGAGTAAAAAGAAAAACCTTACCTTTTTCTATAGAGGAAAGAACTTTACGGGTAGCCTCTTTGGAGCTCACTGCGGTTGATTTGCTCCTCTATGAAAAAGAGATAGGAGGCATTCAAAAAGCAGTAGAGGTAATTCAAAGGATTAAAAAACATCTGAGTTGGCAAGAACTTCCTACAGAGGTAATCTTCTCTACACCTGTCTCTATTTTCCAGCGCTTGGGCTATGTTCTTTCTTTTATCAAGGAGGAAGAACTAGCTGAGGGGCTCAAAGAGAGAGTTCTTAACACAGGGAAAAAATTTAGAAGAACCCTTTTAAAAACAGATGTCCCTGAGAAGGGAGGAGAACCTTTTTGCCCTATTTGGAAAATCGTGGTAAATATATCTTTGCAGAACGACACTTTGTAAAAATTAAAATTTGTTGAACCCATTAAAAGTAATTTTAACAATGAAAGAAACACAAACCAAACCCCAGAACACTGACAACACCTTAGGGTCATTGTCTTATTACGAGTTAAGACTCAAAGAGCTGTTACAAACGAGCTTTCCTAATCTTTTAGCTGACACTGTCTTTATCAAGGACAGAAGTGAGTATGCAGCCCAAGCCTACCAAGAGGCTTTTGAGTCGGGTATCAGTATTCCTGAATGTGATAAAATAGCCTCAGGAGTACTCTTCGATGGGCTCTTCTTCTCTCCCTTTGATATGGTTTTTGAGGTCGTTTCTCAGGAGTTCGACACTCAATTAGCTGATGAGGATTTGCGCCCCTTTGCCCTAAAAATCTTCCCAGAACTGGTTCCTTACTTTAAAAAGTACGAGAATGAAATCGATGAGGATTTTCAGCACTCCGCTGCCTATCAATCCCTCTACACAGAACTTACGGGTGCCATCGAACTATGGATAGAAGAAAATGGCATATCTTAAACGACTGAGCTTTAATCGTAATGCTCGTGCATTGGCGTTGGCTTTCGATTTAGAGAAGCAAAAGCGCACACTTCTAAGCCAAGAAGAGCGAGAACTCTTGCAACACTATTCAGGCTTCGGGGGATTGAAGTTTATCCTCAATCCCCACCAGTCTGAAGCTGATTTAAAGTACTGGGCAAAAGCTGACCAAGTCTTTTGGCAAGATGTAAGGAGTCTGTATGCCCTTATTAGAGAACATTCCGCTGATGAAAGGCAATACCAAAACTATGTACAAAGCCTTAGAAATTCTGTACTAACGGCTTTTTATACCCCAATGCGTCTTACTTCGGCTATCGCTTCAGCAATAAAGGAAACAGGCGTACCTCTGCAAACAATGTTAGAACCTTCGGCAGGAGGAGGCAATTTTATCCGTGCTTTTAAAGAAGAGCACCCCTCTCTTGCGGTTACTGCCTTTGAAAAGGACTTACTCACAGGCAAGGTGCTCTCTCATCTTTACCCCGAGGAGCAAGTACATATCGATGGCTTCGAACAAATCAGCCCACTGAAAAGGAACCAGTTTGATTTAGTAACCAGCAACATCCCTTTTTCCGATACCGCTGTCTTTGATTTGAGTTACTCTCGCAGCAATGACCCTGCTAAGGTACAAGCCTCCCGTAGGGTGCATAACTACTTTTTCTTAAAGGGCTTGGATATGGTAAAGGAAGGGGGACTCCTTGCCTATATCACCTCCCAAGGGGTAGCCGATAGTCCTCAAAATGAGATTATCCGCCAAGCGATGCTCTCCAATGCGCGCCTTGTCTCTGCCGTGCGCCTGCCTAACAACCTCTTTACCGATTATGCAGGTACCGAAGCAGGAAGTGATCTTATTATCCTTCAAAAAGACAGTCAAAGAGGCGCTTTAAACCCTATAGAAGAGCAGTTTTGCAATACAGCAAGGCTACCACAGGGGATGCTACAAAACGAGTATCTTTCACAAAGAGAAAACGTTATTTGTACGGATGCTCTTGCAGGTACCAACCTATACGGACAGCCTGCGATGGTCTATACCCATAGTGAAGGAGTAGAAGGTATTGCCAAGGAGGTAAAAGAAAGAATCCTAAGCGATTTTAAAGCGCATTATCTATCGCCTGAAACAGCACAACAAAGCCAAACAACACAAATTAAGCTACAAGAGGTTAATTCACAAAAAATTGAGGTAAAGGAAATTGAGGTAAAAAAGGTTGAACGGCAAGAATTTATTGAAATTGAAAGCAAAATCAACGAGCCTTCCTTTGCTATTTCCAATGCTAATCTCACCTCTAAAGAGTCAAAAGAAATTAAGAATCAAAAAGTTGAACCCAAAGTCGTTCAGCTAAGTCTCTTTGATTTTCTATCAGAGCAGGAAGCCACCGCTACTTTAGCAAGTCCTCCCAACATTTCAGCTAAAACAGTCCCTACTATACCCACAGGAGCTAAAAAGAAAACAAAGAAGAAAACAACGACCTCTCAATTAGGGAATGCTCAAAAGTTAGACTTGTTTTCTTTTACTTATCCTGTCAATCAAGGGAATGAAACAGAGGTGCTTTCAAAAGCTTCTCCTGCTTTGTATTACACATCTCCTGCGGTATCATTACTAAAAGAACCTGTACCTTTTGATGGAGAATATTTGCCTCATTTCAGAGAAGATACTTTGGTAGTACAAGCCGATACGGTGGGCTTTTTGCAAGATCTCAATAAGAACAAAACAGCTGCTACCTTTGTGCCTCTTGCGCTTTCTTCTTTGGAAAGGCAAAAAGCCATTGCCTATATCGCTCTGCGTGATGCTTATTCTGACTTGTACCATAAAGAGGCTACCACCTATACCCCTTATCCTACGGAAAGAGAAAATCTTAACGCCCTTTACGATACTTTTGTCAAGAACTATGGTCGGCTAAATAGTGCTGATAATATCAAGCTAATAAAAACCGATGCCTCAGGCGCTGAAATCCCTTACTTAGAGCGTATCAAAAACGGTGTTTATCAAAAGGCAGATATCTTTCACAAGCCTGTGGTATTCTCTCTGAGGAAGAATGAAAACATTTCTACTGAAGAGGCGCTACTCTCTTCTTTAAGTGAATTGGGGCGGGTGGATATTCCCTACATAGCTGAGCTTTCTAACACCAATGAGGAAGAAGTCAAAGCGCAGTTACAGGGCAAACTCTTTTACAATCCTATAGAAGACGAATACCAAATTGCCCAAAAGTGGCAAGCGGGGGATGTCTTTACTAAAATCAAAGCCGTAGAAGCATATCAAAACACTCACCCTGAACATCCTAAGCAATCAGAAATTGAGCACGCTTTAGAGGGACTCAGGCAGGTAATCCCTACCCCTATTCCTTTTGAAGAGTTGGATTTTAACTTGGGCGAGCGTTGGATCTCCCCACAAATCTATAGTGATTTTGCCTCTTCGCTTTTCGATACCAAGGTAGGTGTGCAATACAGTGCTCAAACCGATGAGTTTTCAGTGGAATGCCGACAAAAAAACTTACATATCTGGGAGAAATATGCTGTAAAAAGTGAGAGCAGAACCTACGATGGTATTGCCCTCTTCAAAAACGCCTTGGTAAATACCACCCCTGATATTACCAAGAAAATCAAGATAGACGACAAGGAAGTCAAGGTGCGCGATATGGAGGCAATTCAACTGGCAAACAGCAAGATTGATGAAATACGCAATGCTTTCCCTCTGTGGCTCTTAGAGCAGAGTCAGGAGTTTAAAGACCGCTTGGCTGAGCAGTACAATCAGTCTTTTAACTGTTTTGTACGTCCGCAGTACGATGGTTCTTTTCAGTCCTTCCCTGGACTTGATAGAGAGAGTTTAGGCATAGAGGATTTGTATGATAGTCAGAAAGATGCTATTTGGATGATAAAGCTCAACAATGGGGCGATTTGCGACCACGAGGTAGGTGCTGGTAAAACCCTTATTATGTGCTGTGCCGCTCAAGAGATGAAGCGTTTAGGATTGGCGCACAAGCCGATGATTATAGGGCTTAAAGCCAATGTACACGAAATAGCCGAAACCTATCGCCGTGCCTATCCTTTTGCTAAAATCCTTTACCCTGGCAAGGAGGATTTTACCCCTCAAAAGCGTTTGCGTATCTTTGGAGACATCAAAAACAATGATTGGGATTGCGTGATTCTCACCCACGACCAGTTTAAGATGATACCGCAATCCCCCGAGGTGCAACAGAGCATTTTGCAAGAAGAACTCCAAGATGTTGAAGAGAGTCTTTGGCAGTTGGAAAAACAAGGCAGTGAAGTCTCTCGTGCGATGATTAAAGGAATGTATAAGCGTAAAGAAAACCTAGAAGTAAAGCTCAAAACCTTAGAACACGACATCAATGAGCGCACCGATGATACAGTGGATTTTAAGATGATGGGCATTGATCACCTCTTGGTAGATGAAAGCCATAAGTTCAAAAACTTAATGTTCAATACAAGGCACGATAGAGTGGCGGGATTGGGCAATTCTCAAGGCAGTCAAAAAGCACTGAATCTGCTTTTTGCCTTGCGAACTATTCAAGAGCGCACTGGCAAGGATATGGGGGCTACTTTTCTATCGGGGACTACTATTTCCAATTCACTTACTGAGCTTTATTTGCTCTTTAAGTACCTGCGTCCTCAAGCCTTAGAAAAGCAACAAATTCACTGTTTCGATGCGTGGGCAGCGATCTATGCCCGTAAGACCACCGATTACGAATTTTCAGTGGCTAATAACATTGTGCAGAAAGAACGCTTCCGCTACTTTATCAAAGTACCCGAATTAGCGCAGTTTTACGCCGAAATAACCGATTATAGAACCGCAAAGGATGTTGGGATAGACAGACCCGAAAAGAACGAAATTTTACACAATATACCCCCTACACCCGATCAAGAGGTATTCATTCAAAAACTAATGGAGTTTGCCAAAACGGGTAATGCAACCCTCTTGGGGCGTGCGCCACTATCCGAGTCCGAGGAAAAAGCCAAAATGCTTATCGCAACTGATTATGCCCGTAAAATGTCCTTAGATATGCGAATGATCTCCGATAAGTATGAAGATCATCCCGATAACAAAGCCTCTCATTGTGCGATGAAAATCAATGAATATTATCAAAAGTACAAAGCGCAGAAAGGTACTCAGTTTGTCTTTTCTGATTTGGGTACTTACAAGCCCAACGAATGGAATCCCTACACTGAAATCAAACGCAAATTGGTAGAAGACTACGGCATTCCTGCTCACGAAATCCGTTTTATCCAAGAGGCTAAAAACGATAAAATGCGCAAACAACTCATCAGCGACACCAACGAAGGAAAGATACGGGTACTCTTTGGATCTACCGATATGCTTGGCACAGGGGTTAATGCACAGAAAAAAGCCGTTGCTGTACATCACTTGGATACCCCTTGGCGACCCAGTGACCTACAACAAAGGGACGGACGTGCCATTCGCAAGGGTAATGAAGTGGCTAAATATTTTGCTGATAATAAGGTGGATGTAATTATCTATGCTGTTGAAAAGTCTTTGGACTCATACAAGTTCAATCTACTATTTAATAAACAACTCTTTATCGACCAACTTAAAAACAATAAGTTAGGTAAACGAACCATTGATGAGGGAGCTATGGACGAAAAGTCGGGAATGAATTATTCTGAATATGTGGCCATCCTCTCAGGAAATACCGATTTACTCGAAAAAGCGAAGTTGGAAAAGAAGATTGGAGCTTTAGAGAGTGAAAAACAAACGTTCTTACGCTCTAAATATACCTCTAAAAACCGTTTAGATAACCTCTGTAGCGATTTGAAAGCCCTACAAGATCGCTTGTATCGTTTTCAGACGGATTGGCAAAACTTTTCAGATAAAGCGGTGCGCCGAGAAGATGGCTCGGTTGTCAATGCCTTGCGTTTGAATGGCTTAGAGGAAAAGAGCAGTGTAAAGCAGTTAGCGCAAAAGTTACAGGACTATGCCCAAAACGCCCGTACCAAAGGCGAATATCAAGAAATAGGAAGTATCTATGGTTTTCAGATATTAGTAAAGACTGAAGTCTCCAAAAAAGACGAACTTGACCTAAAAGAAAACCGCTTTTTTGTACAAGGAGAAGGTGGTATCAAGTACACCTATAACAACGGACGATTGGCAAGTGACCCTAACTTGGCAGTAATGAATTTTGTCAATGCCATTGAGAAAATCCCTGCAATGATGGAAAAGGAAGAAAAAGAGATTGCCCTTATCCAAAAGGACATTCCTCTTCTAAAGGAAATCATCGAGAAAGTATGGGGTAAAGAAACACAGCTCTCCGAGCTTAAAACTGAGCTCTCAGCCCTTGATAGGAAAATACAACTTTCGCTCTCCTTTGATACTCCACAAGAGGCTCAAGAAGGAGCCGAAAAACAAGAGGTACAAGAGGCAGAAGAACTCAATAAAGAGCTATCACAAGAGAGTCAAAAAAGCGAAACTCAAGAAGTCCCAACTCCCACGAAGGAGTTTGTAAGAGAGACTCTTAACAGAAACTCACGAGGGTTTAAAATGTAGTATTTATTCCTTAAAGAACCTGTATATCTCCATTTTGAAAATCAGCAGAACTGATGTTTTGCTGGTTTTCTTTATTTTTATATACTACTGATAAATAAGTGTTTATAATTTTCATACAAGCTAAAAACAAAAATATATTTGAATTTTGTTGGTTGTTTCGTCAAAAATCACTAATTTGCACCTCTAATTTTTAACAAGAAGATATATGAATTATTTAATATTCTCTTTCTTATGTTTATTACAATTTTTTAGTTGTTCTAATAATAAGGTTATGAAAAACGACAAGTTTAGATGGCAAGCTGCTGTCTCTGTACCATCGGGTTATCTTGCTGATGTATATACAGGAGTGCTCATTTCAGATAATGATGTTGCTGTACTTGATTCGCCAACACCTACAGGTGAATGGGGAAAACCCACTGAGGCTATGGGGTCTGCAGGATATCTCCCTAAACGATTGCGTGTTACTTGGGTTTCGTATTTTGAACATAAATTTTATCATATAGATACTCCTATTGATTATGATAAAATGGTTCGCCTTTTTAATGAAGGTTTTTATGACCTCCATGATGAGTTTACAAAATATCCTCCTATTAAATCAGAATATAATAAGGTGGTAGTAGGTTTTGCTCCTGGGGGTGTTGTGGTTATTTGGGTAGCTGGGATAGGAAAACAAGTAGAGATAGGTCGTTACCAAGCAGAGGAAATTACCTTCTCAAAAGAATATATTGCAGGATTATCACCAGGTCCAGCTAAAAATATGCACAATATAGAATACCATAATAATATTCTCTATAATTGGGGAGTACAATCACAAGAGAGTATAGAAAAAGTAAAGGATAAACCTATTCCTTATGGAATATGGGATACTTATAGAAAGGAATATAATTGGCATATCAATTTTGATTTTCCAAATGATGAAAAAATTATTTTTGTTGAATACTATTTCTATAATGGAGAAAAAGGAAGAGGGGATAAAAATTTTTTCTATATCTTCTATCAATTCTATATCTACCCTAGATTATTCATG
>ERZ772874.1040-NODE-1040-length-14802-cov-5.416152_pt1 | contig 14802 bp, 13 predicted proteins | sample MGYA00580586_ERZ772874 | MGnify/ENA primary metagenome ERZ772874 (study PRJEB29015, sample SAMEA2737952) | human oral metagenome | biome: human oral; feature: human-associated habitat; material: dental | place: China | collected 2154 ... | reverse complement strand
CAGCTAGTCATAACCCAGCAGCTTACAACGGATATAAAGTATATGGTGAAGACGGCGGTCAAATGCCTCCTAAAGATGCAGATGCATTAACGGCATATGTGCGCCAAGTATCTAATCCACTTGAAATCGAAGTGTTAGATGATGAAGCATTAGAAGCATCAGGTCTTGTAACGATTATCGGAAAAGACGTCGATGATGCGTACTTGAAAGAAATCAAAACAGTCTCTGTAAATCCAAAACTTCTTAGCGATGTGGAAGGATTATCAGTCGTATATACACCATTACATGGTACTGGTTTAATGCTTGTTGAAAAAGCATTAGAACAAGCAAACTTCAAAGGCTTGCACGTGGTTGAAGAACAAGCAGTGCCAGATGGAGATTTCTCAACAGTTAAATCACCAAACCCTGAAGAAGCAGGTGCATTTGAATATGCGGTAGAACTAGGGAAAAAAGTAGGCGCTGATGTATTATTAGCCACTGACCCTGATGCGGACCGTATGGGGGCTGCTGTACGTTTACCAGATGGAAGCTACCAAGTGATTACAGGGAACCAAATCGCTGCTATCTTAGTCGATTACTTACTCTATGCTCACCAACAAGCAGGAACTCTTCCAAGTAACGCGCTTGTCGTGAAATCAATCGTAAGTAGTGAACTTCCAACAGCTGTTGCTAAGAGTTACGGTGCTGAAATGATGAATGTGTTAACAGGATTCAAATTCATCGCAGAACAAATTCAACACGACGAAGAAACGGGAGACCATACGTTCATGTTCGGTTTCGAAGAAAGTTACGGTTACCTTGTGAAATCATTTGTGCGTGATAAAGATGCGGTTCAAGCAGTGTTATTACTAATAGAAGTAGCAGCACACTTCAAGAACGAAGGCAAGACTTTATATGACGGCCTGCAAGCATTATATGCAAAACACGGATACTTCTTAGAAAAAACAATTTCTGTAACAGTAGCTGGTTTAGAAGGCCCGCAAAAAATTAAAGCTTTATTAGATGGCTTACGTTCTTCAGTTCCGACAAGCTTTGGAGGATTGAAAGTAGCATTAGCACAAGATTTTGCAGTGAACGAGCAAAAAGATGCGAATGGGGTCGTTTCAGAAATCGGACTTCCAACATCTAATGTATTGAAATATATTTTAGAAGATGGATCTTGGATTGCTGTTCGTCCAAGTGGTACAGAACCAAAAATTAAGTTCTACATCGGAGCAAAAGCGGATAGCGAAGCTGCTGCTAAAGATAAAGTAGCTGCCTTACAAGTCGACTTAGAAAAATTACAATAATGAAGGAAGTAGAGCACTCTTACATTTGTAGGGGTGCTTTTTTGAGCTTTATAGAAAGAAAGTTTTGAGAATCAAAGGAGTATGCTATAATGAAATTCATATAAATAAACTTTCAAAAATCGCTATTTTAAAAGTATTAAGGAGAATTCAATGAAAAAAGAACTTAAATTACTTCTAGTAGGGAGCTCGTTATTCTGTTCATTCGTCATTGCAGGATGCTCAGCTACTCCATCTGCTACAAGTGAAACCACTCAAGCTCAAACGAAAGATACGGTTTATCATAAAAATGATGTTACAGGACCCGCGGCTGCCTTTGATTGGGACGCTAAAATGCCTCCGTTAACGAATTATGAACAAACGTATGTAAAATCTAATAGTGGAAAAACTGTAAAAATGCCTTTAAGTCGTGTGAAAAAAGCGGCTGAGGATCTTGCAGAGAAGAAAAAGAGCATTACAGATAGTAAAGTACAAGAAGCATTAAAATTAGTCGATGCTGTCTTTGTGAATCAAGAAAATTTCGATGTGCTTTTACATGCAACAACCACCTCAAATCAAGAAGAATTTTTTGATAAAGTATGGAATGGGTATATGGTGAAGATGGTAACGGAATCGAGACCAACCTTCTCTAATGATGCAGAAATAGAGTTTCAAGGAGTTACTTATCCGATTAAAGTTTATGGATCCATGTATTTAAAAGTAAATACGAACTCATTAGGGAAAGCAGGAGCGTATACACTGGAAGATTACAAAGTAGATGGGGATACCGTGTATTTGAAATTCCAAGCTCCAAAAGTAGATCTCTATCAATATGAGGTACAAGCAAGCTATCAAAGAGGCAATCAAGCTTTCTTTGAAGGGTTAATCCAGGAATCTCAAAAGATAGGGCAATCTGATTTTTCTAAAGCGCTCTTGCTTAAGTTGATTTATCGATTAGCAGCCCTAGGGTTTAAATCGAATTTAGGGGTCGACTTAGAAGGGATGGATTATCTTCCAAGAAATACGCACTATTTAGTGATTAAAGTTGATGATAAAGGAAAAGCAACGATTGATGATGCAAACTTAGCCAACCTTCTTCAAATTGATTTGAAAACAGCTAACGAAGCGAATCAAGGAAAATTCGAATAAAGTAAGACCGGTAATACTCAAGGGGTGTTACCGGTTATTGTTTGATTTAAAAAGTTTGAAACTAAATGGTGTTCCGGTCGGACTTGCATGGTATAATGAAGTCAAACTAACCAAAGAGCAGGTTTTATCAAAAAGAAACTAAGGAGAATTGAAAATGACAATATTTATTGAATCGCCAGCTGTAAAAAAATTATGTGAACTGACAAAAGAATCGTACTTACGTTATTGGGATGAGCGCAATGGTGGAAATGTCTCCGTACGCCTCGAAGATAGCGAAGTAGAAGGGTATGAAGATGTGAAAGAAGTGAAACGTGTCCTCGACTTAGGATTTGATGCCTCAACACTTGCTGGCTACTATTACTTAGTAACAGGTACAGGTCGTTACTTTAGAAACGTCACCAATCAACCTCATCTTGATTTAGGGTTAGTTCGTATTTCTGTGGACGGCCAAAAAGCAGAATTACTATGGGGATTCGAAGATGGCGGAAAGCCAACCTCAGAATTTGCAAGTCACTTAATGAGCCATATCGAACGACTTAAAGTGAATCCAAATCATAAAGTGGTCTTCCATTGCCACCCAACAAACCTTATCGCATTAAGCTTCACACAACCATTAGACGAACGTCATTTATCAAGACTTCTTTGGAAAATGCAAGCTGAATCCATCGTGGTCTTCCCAGAAGGTATCGGCGTGATTCCTTATATGACACCAGGAACAAACGCGATTGGGGAAGCAACAGCTGCGAAGATGGCAGAATTTAGAGCGGTGATTTGGCCACATCACGGATTATTTGCGGCAGGCGATACTTTAGATGAAACATATGGTTTAATCGAAGTGATTGAAAAAGCAGCGATGATTTATTCACAAGTGGGTGCACAAGGTGGAATAATCCTACAAGAAATCTCAGATGCGCAATTACAAGAAATTGCGGAATACTTTAACATGACTCCGCACGAAGGGTTCTTAGACCTATAAAAATAAATAAAGCAAAAAAGCAAGTCTGACGAAGGACTTGCTTTTTTGCTTCCAGTCTCCATCCGTGTACAATCGTCCGGAACTGGTGTAAAATAAAGAGGTAAATACAATAAAAAAGGGGTATCGATTGATGAACTCAGTTTATAAAGATGATAGTTTAACACTACATACAGACCTATATCAAATTAATATGATGAAAACATATTGGGAAACAGGCGTGTCTGAGAAAAAAGCGATTTTCGAAGCGTATTTTAGAAAGTTACCATTTGAAAATGGATATGCGATTTTCGCGGGACTAGAACGCATTGTCCACTTTATTGAACAATTACGTTTCTCAAAAACAGATATTGAATATTTACGTGGACTTGGACATTATCCAGAAGAATTCTTAACATACTTAGAAAACTTCGAATTCAAAGGAAGCATCCGCTCAGCAGTAGAAGGGGAACTCGTTTTCGCGAACGAACCTCTTGTGCAAGTTGAAGGAACACTTGCGGAATGCCAATTAATTGAAACAGCGTTATTAAATATCGTCAACTTCCAAACTCTTATTGCAACAAAAGCGAGCCGTGTGCGTATGGTTTCAGGAGACGATCCAGTATTAGAATTCGGTACTCGTCGTGCGCAAGAATTAGATGCGGCCATTTGGGGAACACGTGCAGCATACATCGGTGGATGCGATGCGACAAGTAACGTTCGTGCCGGCAAGATGTTTGGCATTCCAGTTTCTGGAACACATGCCCACTCATTAGTACAAGCGTACCGTGATGACTATGAAGCGTTCAAAGCGTATGCTACGAGTCACCGTGATTGCGTATTCTTAGTCGATACGTATGATATCTTGAAATCAGGTGTTCCAAATGCCATCCGTGTAGCCAAAGAATTCGGCGACAAGATTAATTTCTTAGGCGTTCGTATCGACAGTGGTGACATGGCGTATATGTCGAAAAAAGTTCGTCAACAATTAGACGAAGCTGGATTTACAAAAGCGAAAATTTACGCGTCAAGTGACTTAGATGAAAAAACAATCCTTAACTTAAAGATGCAAGGTGCTAAAATCGACGTTTGGGGAATCGGGACTCGTTTAATTACAGCGTATGACCAACCAGCACTTGGCTGTGTGTACAAGCTTGTAAGTATCGAAGACGAAAACGGCGTAATGGTGGATACAATGAAGATTTCGAACAATGCGGAAAAAGTATCGACACCTGGTAAGAAACAAGTATGGCGTATTACACGTAATTCAGATGGCAAGTCTGAAGGGGACTACATCGCATTATGGGATGAACGTCCAGACCAATTAGACGAACTCTTTATGTTCCATCCAGTCTACACTTATATCAATAAAACAGTGACAGACTTCACAGCGCGTCCAATTTTACAACCAATTTTCGATAACGGAAAATTAGTGTATGAATTGCCAAAACTTCAAGATATTAAGGCGTATAAAGACGAGCAAATCGAAGCGCTATGGGATGAATACAAACGTATCTTGAACCCAGAGCAATATCCAGTCGACCTCTCTCAAAAGACATACGACCAAAAATTGGCAAGTATTGCGGAAATCAGAGAAGAAGTGCGTCTTAAATCAGAACAGTTGGCCAAAGAAAACGCAAAGTAAGGGGAACGTTATGAGACCATTACAACAAAAAATTATCGAAACGCTTCGTGTCAAACCAACGATTAATCCAGAGGAAGAAATCCGTAAAACGGTCGACTTCTTAAAAGCGTATCTTGCAAAGCACCCATTCTTAAATGGATATGTCCTTGGGATTAGTGGAGGGCAAGATTCAACGCTCGCTGGGAAACTTGCACAAATGGCGATTGATGAATTAAACGAAGAACAAGACCAAAAAGTGTATCGTTTCTATGCCGTGCGCCTTCCTTATGGGGTGCAAGCCGATGAACAAGATGCCATGGATGCGATTGACTTTATGAAGGCAACGGATGTGCTTCGCGTAAACGTGAAGGATGCGGTAGATGCGTCTGAACGCAGTATTGAAGCCTTAGGAATGGAAATTTCAGACTTCAATAAAGGAAATATCAAGGCACGTGAACGCATGGTGGCTCAATATGCGATTGCAGGTCAAACGGGTTGTGCCGTTATCGGGACAGACCATGCGGCAGAATCGGTAACAGGTTTCTATACGAAATTCGGGGACGGAGCTGCGGATATCACTCCATTATGGCGTCTTAATAAACGTCAAGGCCGTGCGATGTTACAAGTGCTAGGTGCTCCTGAGCATTTATACTTAAAAGTTCCAACGGCAGACTTAGAAGAGGATCGTCCATCGCTGCCAGACGAAGTAGCGCTAGGGGTGACTTACGAAGAGATTGATGATTATCTCGAAGGAAAAGACATCAACGAAAAAGCAGCAGAGACGATTGAAAATTGGTATCGAAAGACCGAACATAAACGTCACTTACCAATTACAATTTACGATGATTTTTGGAAATAAAAAAGAAATGAGGTCTACACCAACTGACATTTAGTTGATGTAGTTTTTCTTTCAATATCAGACGAGTACCTATTGACTTTATGTTAAAAAGTGCTATGTTAAACATGTAAAGATGTCGGTTTTAAAAGGTTTGAGTCTCATTGGAGGTGCTCTATATGGATGTAGGATTACCAGTGGTTTTTGGAGGAATCGTATTAGCAGTAGTCTTTATCTATGCTTGTTACTGGGGCGTTCGATTAGCGGTTCGTCATGAGCTTGAGAGAGGGAACCGGTTATAGGATGTTCCAAAAATTGAGGAGAGGAAACTCTCCTCTTTTTATCGTTAAGAGGAATTTCTACGGTAAGATAGGGAAGATTTTATAAACTAAAATGAATTTAGGTATTTAAACAAGTCTGAATTTTTGTTAGAATAGATAGTGAGCAATCGTTCAAGTTTTTTTTAATCCCTTATGAAAGGGAATTCAGGGAGGTAGTAATATGGAAGTTATAGTTGTAAAGACTCAAGAAGAGGGAGCAAAAGCAGCTTTTGAGGTGTTTAAACGTGCACACGGCGAAGGAGCGCAAGTATTTGGGTTGGCAACTGGATCAAGTCCAATTGGGTTATATGAATTATTAAGAAATAGTGATTTAGATTTTTCAGATCGAGTGTCAGTAAACTTAGATGAGTATGTGGGATTAGCGCCGACGGATGAACATAGCTATCATTATTTCATGAAAGAGCAATTATTCGATGCAAAACCATTCAAACATAGCTATTTACCAGATGGATTAGCCAAAGATGTCGATGCGGAAGTAGAACGCTATGAACGCATTCTTCAAGAAAATCCAGTGGACTTACAATTATTGGGAATTGGAAGTAACGCACATATTGGATTCAATGAGCCAGGTACGCCGTTTACACAACGCACGCATAAAGTTCATTTAACAGAGTCAACGATTGAGGCAAACAAACGCTTCTTTGAAAAAGAAGAAGATGTGCCACGCTATGCTTACTCAATGGGCTTACAATCGATTATGGATGCAAAAGAAATTGTGTTAATTGCATTCGGTCCAAGTAAGATTCATGCGATTAAAGGCTTAGTAGAAGGCCCAATTACAGAAGAGGTTCCAGCAAGTATCTTGCAAAACCATCCGAAAGTGACCGTCATTTGTGATGAAGCAGCTGCAGCATTATTAACAAAATAAAGAGTTTGAAAGGGCGTCTTCCGGGCAACGGAAGGCGCCTTTTTGCGCTTTTAAAAGAGAGATAATCAGCTGATTTAAGCGTGTAAAGGCTTGTTTTCAAAAATTTTCTGAAAAATTTTTGGTAAACCTAAAAAAACACTTGACGAAATTATTTTTTTAGGGTAACCTAATAAATGTAGAATCTACATAAATTGAGAGGATGAATTCATTGATTACGATTAAAAATGTTGGGGTATCATACGCGATGCAACCACATGTTTTACAAGACTGCAATTTATCCATTGAAGGACCAACCATTACAGGGATTATTGGGCCCAATGGTGCAGGAAAATCAACACTATTAAAAGCAATATTAGGACTAATTCCATCTAGCGGAGAGATTCGTATTGATGGTGTGTCAACTAGAAAAGCACTATCTAGAATTGCATACGTTGAACAAAAAAGCCATATCGACTTTACGTTTCCGATTACGATTCATGAATGTGTAGCCTTAGGGAGAAGTGTAAAAAAAGCTCCTTTACAAAGACTCACGAAAGAAGATTGGGCCAAAGTAGACGAAGCGATTGAAGAGGTAGGTTTGTCAGAGTTGGCGACTCGTCAAATTGGAGCACTTTCAGGGGGACAATTCCAACGTGTACTACTTGCGCGTTGTATGGTTCAAGAAGCAGATTATATCTTTCTTGACGAACCTTTCGTTGGAATTGATATGCTCAGCGAGAAAGTGATTATGACGATTATCCGCAAATGGAAAGAGGAAGGGAAAACCATTTTAATGGTGAACCATGACCTGTCTAAAGTGAAGGAATACTTTGACCATGTGGTTCTAGTGAAACACGGGATAGTGGCTTCTGGAAAAACAGAAGAAGTCTTTATTTCGAAGTACTTAGATCACGTTTATGGTGGAAGTGTGTATATTCCTCAAGGAGGTGAGCAACATGCATAATTTTATTGAAGGCTTGTTTGAATTTCACTTCTTGCAAAACGCATTAGTTTCAGCAGTCGTTATTGGTGCTGTTGCGGGAATTTTAGGATGTTTTATCATTCTAAGAGGAATGTCACTGATGGGAGATGCTATCTCTCACGCGGTTCTTCCCGGGGTAGCGTTATCCTATATTCTAGGCATTAATTTCTTTATAGGAGCCCTCGTATTTGGTTTATTAGCTTCATTTCTAATTGCCTTTATTAATCAAAATAGTACAGTAAAAGGGGATACCGCTATTGGGATTACCTTTAGTTCTTTTCTGGCGCTGGGAGTTATTTTGATTGGTGTTGCTAAAAGTTCTACAGATTTATTCCATATTTTATTTGGGAATATTTTAGCAGTGCAAGATGTTGATTTAATCATTACATTAGTGGTTAGCTTGATTGTGTTTATTGTAATTCTGGCCTATTTCAAAGAATTACAAGTAACCAGTTTTGATCCGATTTTTGCGCAATCAGCGGGGATGAATGTACAGTTTTATCATTATCTATTAATGTTCCTTTTAGCATTGGTATCTATTACAGCAATGCAAAGCGTAGGAACCGTTATGATAGTGGCTCTGCTCATTACTCCTGCAGCGACAGCTTACTTGTACTCCAATCGTCTTAAAACGATGTTAATTTTAGCAGCTATATTCGGCTCTTTATCTTCTGTTTTAGGATTGTTTATTGGGTATACATTTAATATTGCGATTGGATCTACGATCGTGTTAACTTCGGCAACACTTTTTGTCGTAAGCTTTATTATTTCACCAAAACAAAGAGAAAGAAGGAAATCTCATGAATAGCATGAAGAAACTTTTAGTAGCTGCTCTTGTTGTCTTAGGGATTGCAGGATGCGCTACTGGTAAAGAGAATAGTTCTCAAACGACATCTGCGACAGCAGAAAGCAAAAAATTACAAGTAGTGACAACGAACTCTATTATTTATGATATGACAAAAAATATCGCTGGAGATTTAGTGGATTTACATAGTATCGTTCCAGTAGGGCAAGACCCTCACGAATATGAACCATTACCAGAGGATGTTCAAAAAGTTCAAAAAGCAGACTTGATTTTCTACAATGGTATCAACTTAGAAAATGGTGAGGATGCTTGGTTCGCTAAAATGGTGAAAAACGCTAAAAAAGAAGCCAACAAAGATTACTTTGCGGTAAGTGATGGCGTTCAAGTAATTTACTTAGAAGGACAAAACGAAGCAGGGAAAGAAGACCCACATGCATGGTTAAACATCGAAAACGGAATTATCTATGCTAAAAATATTGCAAAACAATTGATTGCAAAAGATCCAAAGAACAAAGAAGCTTATGAAAAGAATTTAAAAGCTTATGTTGAAAAACTAGAAGCTTTGGATAAAGATGCAAAAGCACGTATTGCAAAAATTCCTGAAGAAAAACGTTTAATCGTAACTAGTGAAGGCTGCTTCAAGTACTTCTCTAAAGCGTACGATATTCCATCAGCTTACATTTGGGAAATCAACACAGAAGAAGAAGGAACTCCAGAACAAATCACAAAATTGGTTCGTCAATTACGTGAATCAAAAGTTCCATCATTATTCGTTGAAAGTAGTGTGGATGATCGTCCAATGAAAACTGTATCTCAAGAAACAGGCAAACCAATTCACTCTACAATCTTTACGGATTCAATTGCTGAAGAAGGAAAAGATGGAGACAGCTACTACAGCATGATGAAATGGAACTTAGATAAAATCATTGAAGGTTTAAGCAAATAATTAAGAAGAGCTTCTTAGATTTCTATTCGATTCGTTGGATAGAATCTGAGGGCTCTCTTTTTTTGGAAAAATCAGATAAAATACTCAAATAAAGAATGATGAGTAAGAAGATGAACAAATTTTTAAGAGTACTGTTTATAATACTATTGGTGGCGATGGGAGGGGCGATGATTTATCAATTTTTCTTTCCAGAGGTGATGGGAGCTCACTCGGGATACGGGGTTGCAGTTGGTTGGCAACGAGAAATCGGATTTTGGAATTTGGCGGTTTTGATGATTTTATTGGCCGTTAATGTTAAGTATGATTGGTTTTATTTAAGAGTCGTTTTAGGAGTACTAATAGTAGGCGGATTAGGGATTGGGACGAATCATCTTCTTGCTTATTTGGAGGGAGCTACCTTCGTCAATCTCGTTGGGGCAATTGAAAACTATGTGCTTGTCATTGGTTGGGTGATTGGGTGGAAATTGCAAGAAAAGATTGAACAGAGTGTAAGCATGAAAGAAATTAAAACAACATTTTAATGCTTCTCTCATTTTTTGGTTGACAATTCCAAAAAATAGGTCTAAAATACAAAACAACTTAAAAACTTAAATTCATTGACAAAGAGAGTACAGAATTTTGGAGTCGAAAGCGAGATGAGGTAGAGTGGAAGCTCATCGGATTAGAAATTCTGGAAGCGCACTTTGTAGAAAAGATGGAGAAATTAGTATCCATCTTCGCAGGACATGCGTTATCAAGCAAAAGGATCGGGAAGTAATTCCCCGTCAAATTTAGAGTGGTACCACGACAGACATCGTCTCTTATGCGTTTAGCATAAGGGGCGTTTTTATTTTATAAGGAGGTTTCAAATGAAGAAAATCATAGCGATGCTCATCGTGCTTGTCGGCTTCTTAGCAGCATGTACGAATCAAACAACAACAGAAAATAGTACAGGGTCGGTAGTGTTGGATAGAATTTATACTAAGAAGAAAATTGTGATTGGGACGACTGCAGATTATCCCCCTTTTGAATGGCATTATGTGAAAGATGGTAAAGATTCCGTAGTGGGAATTGATATCGATATTGCTAACGCTCTCGGGGAAGCTTTAGGAGTAGAAGTAGAAATTAGAGAAATGGAATTTAATTTCTTAATTGCAGCGATGAAAGCTGGAAAAGTAGATTTAGTTCTCGCTGGAATCACTCCTACTGAGGAGCGAAGTAAGGAAGTAGCGTTCTCTAATATTTACTATGATTCCCATATGGTCGCTGTTGTGAAGAAGACAGATGCGGATAAATATACAACAATCGATGCTTTCGATGGAGCAAATGTCGGAGCTCAAAAAGGGACTTCGCAAGAGGGAATCGTGAAGGATACATTAACGGGTGCCAATTTGACCTCTCAACCAAAGAATCCTACTTTGATTTTAGCACTTCAACAAGGAAAACTAGATGCCGTGATTATGGATAATATTGCGGCTGATGAATTTGTGAAAGCGAATAGTGACTTGACAGTGGCTTCTGTTGAGATTCCAAGTGAAGATGCGGGAACTGCGGCAGTCGCACAAAAAGGGAATGAAGTCTTCCTTAAAAAAGTTCAAGAGGTACTCGATGCATTGGAAGCCTCAGGGAAACTGAAAGAATCGATTATTCGCAATACGAATTTAATGTCTGAATAGAAAGAAGGAAAAAATATGGAATTAATCATCAAATATTGGCCCCTGTTTATAGAAGGGGCGACAACAACGATTTTGCTATCGTTTTTCTCAGTCGTAGTAGGGGTTGGCTGTGGGACTCTAATGGCTCTTGCTCGTTTGAGTTCTCATAAGGTTTTATCGAATGCAGCGAAAGTGTACATTGATATTATTCGTGGAACTCCTCTATTGGTCCAATTGTACTTAGTCTATTTTGGACTAGCGACCGTTCTTGATTTAAATGATTTCTTATCAGGAGTCATCGCGGTATCTGTAAATACGACAGCTTATATCGCGGAGATTATTCGTAGTGGGATTCAATCAGTGGATAAAGGGCAAATGGAAGCCGCTCGTTCCATGGGAATGCCGAAAGGAATGGCAATGCGCCAAATTATCTTGCCACAAGCGATGAAGAATATTTTACCAGCGATTGGGAATGAATTTGCAACCTTAATTAAAGAAACCTCCATCGTATCTCTAATCGGTATTCACGATTTGATGTATAGCTCGGATACGGTTCGTGGGGCAACCTTTACGGTGTTCATCCCATTATTAATGACGGCGTTCTTATACTTCGTCATGACAACGACGATAGCATTCTTTATGGACAAATTAGAAAGGAAGTTACAAGCCAGTGATTAGAACAGAAACGATTAAAAAACAATATGGTGACAAGCAAGTCTTAAATGGGATTACAACTCATATTGAACAAGGGGAAGTGCTCGTGATTATCGGTCCTTCTGGATCAGGAAAATCGACTTTCTTACGTTGCCTAAACTTATTAGAAGAGCCAACTAGCGGGAAGGTATTCTTCAAAAATCAGTGCATTAATGAAAAAGGGGTGGACCTCGATAGCGTGCGTCAACACTTAGGAATGGTATTCCAGCATTTCAATTTATTCCCGCATTTAACCGTATTAGAAAATATCACGATTGGACCGATTCAATTGAAGAAAGTCGACAAGGTGCTCGCAGAGCAAAAAGCACACGAGCTTCTGGAGAAAATGGGCTTAGCCGATAAAGCGGATGTGTATCCAAACTCCTTATCTGGGGGACAAAAACAAAGAATCGCGATTGCGCGCTCCCTTGCGATGGAACCAGATGTGCTCTTGTTCGATGAACCAACGTCAGCTTTGGATCCTGAAATGGTCGGTGAAGTACTCAACGTGATGAAGGAACTCGCGGCAGGAGGTATGACCATGGTTGTCGTGACACACGAAATGGGATTTGCCCGTGAAGTTGGAACGCGTCTAATCTTCATGGACGGTGGTGTGATTGTAGAAGAAGGCCATCCAAAAGAGGTCCTAGAACATCCACAAATGGAACGGACACAATCGTTCTTATCGAAAGTATTAATCTAATAGAAGAGAAGTCTTATCTGCGATGATGCGGATAAGGCTTTTTTACGGAAAAAGACTCCATCCCAACCGAAGATGTTTCCATTATGTTTTCAGAAAAAATTCTTGCAAAGAGAATTAGAAGGTGCTACAATACAAAACGTAAGAATTACGATTTAAGAAAAGGAGACAGAAACTATCATGAAAAAAACGACCTTTATTGGATTTTTGATGTTGTTTTTACTTGTTGTGGCAGGATGCGCTACGAACAATTCAAACACTTCAAGTACTCAGACCAAACAAGGAAAACTAAAAATTTCAACAACGTTTTATCCAATCTATGACTTTACAAAAAATATTGTTGGGGATGAAGCAGACGTATCTCTCGTGATTGGGGCAGGAGTAGAGCCTCATGATTACGAGCCTTCTGCAAAAGAAATTGCGAAAATGAGTGAAGCGGATGCGCTAGTTTATGATAGTGAATATATGGAAACATGGATTCCTACCGTATTAAAGACACTCTCTGATAGTAAAGTAAAACCAATTAGTGCAACAAAAGATATGGTATTACTACCAGGTGGAGAGGAAGAAGAACATGATCATGACCATTCGGAAGAAGGCCATAGTCATGAATATGATCCGCATGTGTGGTTATCTCCAGAACGCGCGATTAAAATGGTTCAATCTATTACAAAACAATTAGTCGAAGCTTTCCCAGATCGTAAAGAAGTATTTGAAAAGAATGCCAATGCGTATATTGAAAAATTAACAGCATTGCATAATGACTACACAAATGCATTTAAAGATGCGAAACAAAAGAATTTTGTGACACAACATACGGCGTTCCGTTATTTAGCATTAGATTACAATCTAAACCAAGTCGGAATTACAGGAATTTCGCCTGAAGCTGAACCAAGTGCTTCACGTCTTGCAGAATTAACAAAATATGTAAAAGAAAATGACATTAAAGTGATTTACTTCGAAGAGAATGCATCTGAGAAAATTGCGAAAACTTTAGCCGATGAAACAGGTGTCGAGCTTGCGGTCTTAAATCCAATTGAGTCTCTTACGAAAGAGCAAATGGATAAAGGCGAAGACTATATTTCAGTAATGCGCGAAAATCTTACAGCATTGAAGAAAACAACAGATCAACCAGGAAAAGACATCCAACCTGAAAAAACAACAGATAACAAGACGGTTCATAATGGATACTTTGAAGATAGTGCCGTGAAAGATCGTACTTTATCGGATTATGCAGGGGAATGGCAATCTGTCTATCCTTATTTAGTCGATGGAACTTTAGATCAAGTCTTTGATTATAAAGCAAAATTGAAAAAGACAATGACGAAAGAAGAATTCAAAGACTACTATACTAAGGGATATAAATCAGATATCACGAATATCAATATCACTGATAAAACAATGGAATTCAAAAAAGAAGATGGAACAACGGTGAAAGCCGAATATAAATATGTAGGCTATAAGATTCTTACTTATAAAAAAGGAAATCGTGGTGTTCGTTTCTTATTTGAAGCAGTAACACCAGTAGAAGGCGCACCAAAATATGTTCAGTTTAGTGACCATAACATCGCTCCAGTAAAAGCTGAACACTTCCACATCTTCATGGGAAATGAAAGCCAAGAAAAACTTTTAGAAGAAATGGATAACTGGCCAACATACTACCCAACAAAACTAAGCGGATTAGAAATCGCACAAGAAATGATTGCGCATTAAAATCAGGATACGAAGAAAAGCGGTAAGAAACGAATCACTGGAGACAAACAACGTAAAGGACTCGGAACGAGTCGTGCAAAATCCTTCACAGTGTGAAGGATTTGGGTGTGGGCATTGCAATGAATGTTGAAATGTAATTATATAAGACATTACGATATTATGTTCTAGCAGAATAATTTCGTAATTTCGAGAGCATCTTGTTCAACTACACAGGATACGAAGAAAAGCGTTCAGAAACGAATCACTGGAGACAAACAACGCAAAGGACTCGGAACGAGTCGTGCAAAATCCTTCACAGTGTGAAGGATTTGGGTGT
>ERZ772874.1035-NODE-1035-length-14826-cov-11.196128_pt1 | contig 14826 bp, 20 predicted proteins | sample MGYA00580586_ERZ772874 | MGnify/ENA primary metagenome ERZ772874 (study PRJEB29015, sample SAMEA2737952) | human oral metagenome | biome: human oral; feature: human-associated habitat; material: dental | place: China | collected 2154 ... | reverse complement strand
CTGATACTCCCCTACAAAAATGGCTATTTATCAACTGTTTGTTGTGACATAGCCTTCTTATATTTGAAACGAAGGAGGGAAGGCCGTTGTTTGCAAAGACTTATGGTGCGACGACCCTCGGGATCGACGGACGGATTATCGACGTGGAGGTGGATGTGTCGCCCGGGCTGCCGGGCTTTGAACTGGTGGGGCTTCCCGATACGTCGGTGAAGGAATTAACGATGTTCGTAAGAGCGTGGTATTATTTCTATAAATAACGAACATCCTAATGATAGAGACCGAAGGAGCTGTTTGTTTGATTTGGGAGAAACTAAAAGATTTTTTTGACTTGCATGGCGACATTGCCTCGACACAGGAAATTATGAAGCGGATCAACGCCGGCGTGCGATTTCGGGGGACGAATCTCAGTGTCCTGATGCCGGCGATCTTTATCGCCTCCATCGGGCTCAATATGAACAGCACGGCGGTCATCATCGGCGCGATGCTGATTTCTCCGCTGATGGGGTCGATCCTTGGAATTGGCTATGGGCTTGCCCGTTATGACAGCACATACATTCGTTCCAGCGCAGGAAGTCTGCTCGCCCAAGTGATCATTTCGGTTGCCACATCGACGCTTTATTTTTCCCTCACACCGATCGATGCCCCTTCGTCGGAACTGCTTGCACGAACATCGCCGACCATCTGGGAAGTTTTGATTGCTGTCTTTGGCGGCTTGGCAGGAATCATCGGCGTAACACGCAAAGAGGGCGGGAATGTCATCCCTGGTGTTGCGATTGCAACAGCTCTGATGCCTCCTCTCTGCACCGCAGGATATGGCATTGCTACCGGCGTTATGGCGTACACTGTGGGTGCACTCTACCTGTTCTTTATCAACAGCTTCTTTATCTGTCTGACGGCATTCATCGTCCTGAAAATCATTGACATTCCCTCCAAGATAGAGCGTAACTCCGTGGAATTTTCAAGACAGAAACGCTACCTGATGGCCTTTGCAGTGCTTGTCACGCTGCCCAGCTGTTTCTTTGCGTATCAAAGCGTGCAGAAAAATCTGGAGAACGAGCAGGCGAAGATTTATATCGAGGAGAATTTCAAAGCACCACCTCGTCTGGCAATCTCCTATACTTTGGATAACGAGAAGAAAATGCTGACAGTGTTTACGATTGCCGGAATATCGGAGGATGATTTGACGGTATTGACAGAGAAACTGCATGAAAAGGCACATCTTAGACCGTTCCGGTTGGAGGTGTTTTCTGCGGAAACGGTGGAAGAGAGAGAAAAGATGGAGGCGATGATCGATCAAAGACTCAGCGAGGTCGAAAAAAGTGCCATTCCCTCTATGCAGGAGCAGCAGACTGTGACCGCACTCAAGTCTGCCCGCGAGGAAAGTGAGAAGCAGGGGACTTACATATTGGACTGGAATCGAGAGGCGCGTATTGTATTTCCGCAAATCTCCCGCATCGCTGTCGGGAGTGTACGCGCACCTGCCGGGACTGGGGATAAATCGGCTGCTCTGAGTGAAACGCAAATTGCGTTCATATATCTGCAATCGGATATGGACGAAGCGTCGCGTGCTCGCTTGACCGAATGGATTTCGGACAAAGCAAAGAACCGTGTAGAGGTGCACTTCCTTCCTGAAGTCTCGGCAACAAATGAAAACAAAGGAGGAACTGTATCTTAGGACGGAGTCCACATATCGTGAAAAAACATGAGACTACATAATCATTCAGATCGTGTAATTCTGTGAACCACAGTCAATAGAGTAGACACAAAAAAGAGGAACTAAACAGATGAGAAGCGGTTGAAGAAATCGGCTTCAAATTCATTTGGGGTTTTATATGCAAGAGATCCATGAGGAAGCCGATTGTTATAAAGGTTCTCGATATAGTCGAAGATGTCCAAACGTAACTCCTGGACAGAGTGATAGGTACGTCGATTGGTACAATTTTTCTTTAAGAACTTAAAGAACGATTCACAACAGGCATTGTCAAACGGACATCCTTTCTTGGAGAACGACTGGACAATATTGTTTGCATCCAAAAGCTTACGGAAAGAAGAAGCGGTATACTCCGCCCCCTGATCGGAATGGAAGATCAGTCCGTAGGAAATATTTCTGCTCTGATATGCTTTATGGAAGGCAGCGATAATCAGTGCGGTATCGTGTTTGGAGGATAAACTCCAACCGATGATCTTTCGGGAAAACAAATCCATCACAATACAAAGGAAATACCAAGTACGATTGACCCTAAGATAAGTAAAATCACTGACCCAAACAAGATTGGGGGCAGACTGATGAAACTGCCGACGCAGGAGATCGTGGCATTCACCGGAGTCTTTCTGTGGGTTTCGTTTTGGCTTAACGGTGGAAGGCTTTGGAAGGGTCATGGAGCGCATCAGGCGGTACACTCTTCCGCTACTGATGGAAATGCCATAGTCACGGGATAAGATATGCGTCATTTTATAAGCACCGATGCAGTTGCCATAGTCGGCATAGATATGAAGAATGAGGCGACGAATGTGCTGATTCTCCTTGATTCTTGGAGAAGGAGGCGCATTAAAGTGCTTATAGTAGGAACTGCGGTTGACGTGAAGGACCCTGCATAGGGTTTTGATGTCATGTTGGAGGCGCAGCTGATGGACGGCATTTAATCGTTGTTTGAGTGTGGCGTGAATATGGCAATCGCTTTTTTTAGGATAAGATTTTCCTCCTCGAGCTGGGCGTTACGTCTTTGCAAGTCTTTGATCTGTTTGGCAGTCATAATATCGCCATCGACGGTTTTGACCTCGGAATAAAGGCGAATCCACTTTCCAATGGCAGAAAGGGAAACGCCATATTCCTTTGAGAGTTGTGATTGCGTTTTTCCATTTTGATAGAGGGCGACGATAGATTTTTTGAAATCCTCGTCGTAGGGACGATGTGTCATAGAAAATATTCCTCCTTTGTGTTTACTGAAGTGTAATATAAAGTCCTGTTTTGTGTCTACTTTTTTAGTATAGATCCAACTTTTAAATTTGGGGGAGATTTACCTGTTACACTACTAAATAAACAGGCAGATAGTCTTGCAAAGGAGTATAGAAGCCTACAAAAAGAAATCCCTGCGTATGTAGTGAAACAGGGACGTCTGACAAAAGTAGGTGTGTTAAGTCCACTAGGGCTTATTTATGATACTTATCAAGATGCACAAAAGTATAATGGTGAGAAGTTTGTTGTAGCCACAGTGATAAACGGTGCCTCTTTTGCGTTTACATTGGTGGTTGATAACGCCTTAGTAGGAACTGGAGTTGGGGCGCTTGCCGTCCCTATTACTAATAGTAGTATCGCAATACTCACAAATTCTACAAAAGAGTTTTTATTGGGAGATACTAATAAAAAACAAGGGAGAAATTGATGGAACTCGCATTAGACGTATTTTTCCTCATAGTAGGAGGATTATCTTTTAGGAATTTATATAATCGGCATATTGATTGGAAATATAAAGATGAGCGAGGATATCTTATAAATGTTTGGATATTCTTCATCAACTATCCAATCATGTTTTATCTTATGGATAGGATGGTCTTTTTTGCAATGACGAACAATATGCATGAAGGTTTTTTCTGGCTAAGCATGATGTGTTTTAGTTTTAATCTTCATGTCATATCTTTCTTTAATGCAAAAATCATTGCAATGAAACATGGAGCAGAAAGCAACTGGCCACCTTCAATTTTATTTTCTTTTGAAACAAAAAAAGACATAAGGAGATATCAAATCGTTGCAACGTTTTCTTCCTTGGTGGGTGCTTTGGGGATGCTGTATGTGTATCTAAATTATTGAGAATAATTATAATATCTATGGGAGATGGCTACAGGTAATTAAAACACCGACCTTATTAGGACCGCCCGGAGCCTATGTAGGAGGGGGGGGTAGGTGGTGTCGGCGGAGCATATGTTAAGAGTTGGCTACGAGAAGGTATAAAAAAGGATAAAGAAAAGGCGGCAGCAGCATATAAGGATATTGAAAGGAGGTAACGGTGAGTGTGGAGCCTTATCTTATTAGTTATATTAGGTGTTGTAGTAATCTTTAGAACAATGTACTATTATAAAAGGAAGGAAATAAGTCTACAAGGCTTGCAATCTATAGTTGGGATCTTTTGTTTAATAGTATTAGGAACTGGACCCTGCGTTGTAGATCATTTTTTCTTAAAGACAAGGATATTTTTGGAAACAGATGTGGGATTTGGTGTTCAGATTTTCTATATAGGAGCAACTTTGTTCATTGGCTCATATTTTACTTATAGATATACTCAATATTTGAACAAAACAGATCCCGAAGTTTTGCTAAAAGCGGATAAAAAGAATCTCCGAGTTAAGTTTGCATTTGAACGTGTTGCTTGGTTGTGGGTAGTGGGAGCTTTATTCATGATTGGTGGAATAACTATAATTTTATATTATTTGTAAATCCTTGTCCACGCGGCTATCGGCGGCATCATGAGCAGCATCACGGGGGCGGGCTTCACATCGGGCGCCGCGGGTGCGGGACTCAACGAAGCCGTGATTAAAGAAATTGACAAGATTGCCAAGCATGATCCCGGCGCGGCACAAATCGTGAGCGCTATCGTCGGCGCGGCGGCAGCCAGAGCAGCCGGCGGAACAGCGGGAGCAGGTGCCGCAGCGGCGGCAAGCGGGACAAGGAATAATAGCTTGCTCACAGAAATTCAGTTTGTTAGGGAGGCAATTCGGGATGACAATATTGTGCATAATCTACCAGAGGGATATTGTAACCTCATAGGAGTATCCGGTGGAGCATATGGTGTAAGCGTGCAAGGAACAATTATGGTATTTAATGTGGAAGGGACACCCCGGTGTATAGTTCATATAGTTTAGGAGCTGGAAAAGCTCCTTGGGGGGCTAGCATGATAATGGGGCGAGGGCATTTGGAAGATTCAGATGGAAATATTATCACTGATCCTAACATAATAAAAGAGCAATTGACAGGACCGTCTATTGACGGGGATATAAGTATGGGGGTGGGAAAAGGAATTGCTTGGGGATTTGGAAAATATTACTTTGTTTATGATTTCGTAGGCACTACGCCGGGGGCCGGGCTTTCTCTAGGAGGAACACTTTACGAAGGAGAACAAAAGGATTTTTAATTATGAAAAAGAGAAAGTTCATCATATTAACTATCTATTCTGTTGCTCTATTATGTTTTGCTATCTATATATATGGGATTAAAACAAAAGAACGAGAAAATTGGAATAATTTTCTCGTTGCTTTTCAAGAACTTGATTTGCCACCTAAACACGATGTCATAGAAGCTATCCCTAGCGATCGCCTTGGTAAACGATTTAGTATAATAATTAAGTACAGTAGCCCACGAGGTATAGAGCAGGAGATGAAACGATACAAAGGAGAATTGGAGTTGAAAACCCATGAAAAAAGTTACAAAGATGGGATAGAGGTTGAATATAATCACTATAAATCACCAGATGAAAATATCGAGTATTCAATATCTCAAAAAGGGAATGAGTATCTGATTCTTATCGGAAATGGGAGAGATGGAGATTGATTGATAGAAAATTTAAAGTTGTGATCATAGGAGTGATACTTATATTTTCCTATGTATATTTATATCTCCCACTCCTCTTTGATAAGCACACGAAAACTCGCGAACTCATTCTTGTTTATGCGCTGCATGATCTAAAAGAGATACAGACCGAAACAGTCCTTGATATTGAAAATAAGACTTTTATAGGAGGAGATCGTCAATTTTATATTAAGGTGAAGGGCGATATGTATCATATATTTAACAAACAGGAAATGATTGCAAATGGGTGGCGTGATGTGACCGAGGGGGGGAATTATATGCGGGGTTATAAAAAAGATTACGTTGCCAAAATTTCTCAAGGAAATGGATATTATGAAATCTGCATATCGGCGATACTCGGAGATGAGGAGAGATAATCTTATTATAGGTGCCGAACATTACGTACGGCGCAGGAGAAGGCTACAACATGAAAGGGCTGACGCCCGTCCTTTCCGTTCCCGCGAGAGGCAATGCAGACAGCACAACCACATCTGCGATTGCGCCGGGGAGTATTGACGTGCGCGAAAACCCGAATCAAGACCTCTCCGCACTCAATAGAGACACGAGCAACGCGTTGAATGAGCTCGGGAGAATCTTTGACAAAAAGAAAATAGAAGAACAGCAGGAACTGGCAGGCGTATTCGGTGAGGAAGCGTTTAAACTTGCGCATAAACTTCCGAACGACGGCAAAGGAACGAAAATCCTTGTCCATATGGCCATCGGCGGCATCATGAGCAGCATCACGGGGGCGGGCTTTACCTCGGGCGTCGCAGGTGCAGGCCTCAACGAAGCCGTGATTAAGGAAATCAACAAGATTGCTAAGCATGACCCCGGCACGGCACAAATTAAACAGGCAGATAGTCTTGCAAAGGAGTATAGAAGCCTACAAAAAGAAATCCCTGCGTATGTAGTGAAACAGGGGCGTCTGACAAAAGTAGGTGTGTTAAGTCCACTGGGGCTTATTTATGATACCTATCAAGATGCCCAAAAGTATAATGGTGAGAAGTTTGTTGTAGCCACGGTGATAAACGGTGCCTCTTTTTTGATTACATCAGGTCTTGATAGTTCTTTGACAGCAACTGGAGTTGGGATAATTGCTATTCCTTTTGTTAATGTTGGTATTGCAACATTTACGGACTATTTAAAGGGATATTATTTAAATCACTAAGTAGTTGCAAGGAGGAAATTGATGAAGGTTGCTTTAGACTTATTCTTTTTGATAATAGGAGGATTATATTTCAAGGATTTATATAATCGACATATTGATTGGAAATATAAAGATGAACGAGGATATCTCATAAATGTTTGGATATTCTTTATCAATTATCCCATTATGTTTTATCTTATGGATAGGATGCTTTTTTTTGTAGTGATAGATGATATGAACGAAGGTTGTTTTTGGGTCAGTATGATGCTTTTTAGTTCTATAATTCATGTCATATCTTTCTTTAATGCAAAAATCATTGCAATGGAACATGGCGCAGAGAGCAACTGGCCTCCATCAATTTTATTCTCTTTTGCAACGAAAAAAAGCATAAGGAGATATCAAATCGTTGCAACGTTTTCTTTCTTGGTGGGTGCTCTGGGGACGCTGTATGTGCATCTAAATTATTGAGAATAATTGTATCTATGATGGGGCGGCTATAGATATTATTGCAAATACAGCGGAATAGCACACCTCTCAAAGAGGCTGTCAAAGAGTGGTTCCAACTGAAACAGATGAAGGGAAAGCTGCTGAAAAAACAAAATAGAGATAACAAGGACGATGCTACATGGATATCCTTATAGGTTTGTTTTATTCTGTCTTGATATTAAGATTCATTCAAACAGTATATTGGTATAGAAGAGGTGAGGCTAGTATACAAGTGTTGCAATGTATGACAGGAATAGCTATTGCCTTTCTTTTAATGGCGCTATTTCCTATTTTGCCCCTTGAATTGTTGTTAGGCGGCCGTTTCGTACAGATAGGCGCGGGAAAGGGGGGCGGGTCTTTTTTACAGGGAGTATATTGTTTTTTTCTTCATATCCTGTTTATAAATTCAATAGTTATTTAGAAACTCAAGAGGTAGAAAATCTTCCCAAAATAGATAAAAAAATAGCTCGCAGTAAAATATTTTTAGAACGGGGAGTATGGTTGTGGCCAATTGGAATTTTTATGATGATTAGCGGGATAGTGCTGTTTTTCTATCATCTGTAATATCGCCGCCGCAGGCGTCAAACTTGACGGCAAAGATAACGTCATCAAGGAAAAGTATACCCATGAAGTATCGCAGTCGGGCCTTTCCGTCAGCCTTGGCGGAACGGTCATGGACACCTACAACGACATCGCCCGCCCCGTGCGGCGCATCGGCGCGGTCGAAAACCATATGCTGAAGGACCTCTACGCATGGCAAATCAGCAATAAAATCCATGATCTCACGAAGAAACCCGCGGACGGCATAGCAAAATACAAAGAAATCCTCAACGGGAAGAACGCATTCGGACTCAATATAGAACTTGGCAGTTCGAGATACTCAGACAGCACGGAGATCCTCTCGCACGAGAATGTAGGAAGCAAAATAGAGGCCGGCACCGACCTCTCCCTTCGTGCGCGCGAAAAGGATATCTCTATGACGGGAGGCACCCTCCAAGGAAAGAACGTCACACTGGAGGCGAAGAAAAACATCGACCTGCGTGCCGCGGAGAATACGACACATACCGTTACCGAGAGCAGATCGAGCTCTTCGGGGATCAGCGCAAGTTATAGCTTTGGGACAGGCACGATAACCGACGTCGGCATTCATGCGGATCGATCGAGCAGTACCGGCATCGGAGAACGCACGACCTATACCCCTGCCATCGTGCAGGCAAAAGAAAAACTCTCCATGACCGCGGGCGCAGATACCAACATCATCGGATCGCAGGCATCGGGCAAAAAGGTCGATATGAAGGTCGGCGGCAATCTCAACATCGAGAGCCTGCAGGAAAAAGACGACTACAGAGAAAAGAACTCCTCGTCGGGCTTTAACATCAGCGCATCCGTAACCGGCGGGAAGATCAATGCCAAAGATCCCGACATCGGCGCCTCCTACAGCAAAGGGAAGATCGACTCCCGCTGGAAGAGCGTTACGGGACAGGCGGGCATCTACGCGGGCACAGACGGCTTCCATATTCATGTAGAGAAGAACACCGACCTCAAGGGCGCCGTCATCGCAAGCGAAGCGTCTCCCGAAAAGAACAAACTCACGACGGGAACGCTTACATTCAGTGACCTAGAAAACACCGCGTCTTACAAAGTCAGCGATAAAGGCGTATCCTTCCATGTAGGCGGCAATGTAAAACCGGGAGACAAGGGCCTCTTACCGGCAACCCATATGCCGATCCATGGATCGGCATCAAGCGTAACGAAATCTGCCGTATCGTCGGGAGCCATCGAAATACTCCGACGTCCCATACAGGATTTGGCGGGGCTTTCGCGTAATACAGACAATGCACAGAAACCCTTAGAGAAAATCTTTGATAAAGATAAAATCCTCGAACAGCAAGAAGCGGCAGAACTCTTTGGCGAACTAGCGAATCGAGCCGTTGGTGATATTGCTGAGAGAATGCACTGGAAAGAAGGAGACCCTAGAAAAATCTTCCTGAAAAGCCTTACTGCCGATATCATGAATAGAATTGCCGGAGGCAGTTTTGGCAAAGGCATGACCGCAGGCGCCGTCAATGAACTGCTCATAGCGAGACTGCTCTCATGGCAGGATGCCTATGGACACCCCATCATCCCCACGGAACTCCTGCAGGGGATTTCTTATGGTGCAGGAATGGCAATCGACGGAACAGAAGGCGCTGTCATTGCACAGAGCGGAACGAAACATAATATATTTGAGCATCTTGAAGATTTTCTTGACGAGCAAGAAAGGGAAGCTTTTCTAAAAGCTGTAGAAGCATGTGGAGGAGATGAATATGAGGTAGCACAAGTCTTTGAGCAAGGGGGCTATTTACAGCGGGCACTTAGCCGTATTGGAAAAACACCAACTCCGGGATACGAATATAAGCCTATTATCTATACAAAAGCAGATGGCACAAAATTTGTTAGAATCGTTGAAGTAGAAAAGAACGCCTCTACGAAAACTCCAGATGAGGATGGGTTTACTAAAACAAATATTATTGATGACAAAAATTCTAGCCACACCGAAGAAAGGATATATTGGGGACCATGGCGACGTACTACACAGATCGCAGAGAAGCCAAAGGCCGACACAGAAAACACCAATTCCAATGATGGAAATGCAACAATGCCGATTCAAAAGGATGAAGCAAACAACAAGGATATATTGGGAAAAAATCAAAGAGACAGCACGACCGAAAGGAAGAACACACCTACAAAAGATACATCTTCCCCCTCATGGAAAGAAAACAAAAAAGATCATCAGGATGAAAATAATGGTCAAGGAAACCAAATGAGAGGCGCTGATGTTAAACGACGGGGATCGGATCAGCGGTCTAAAAAAGATAATAGGGACAGAATTGACCACTCAATTGAGAAGCAGCGTGAGACGTCTGGTAAGAACCGCACAGATAAAACAGAAAATCTGAAGAATAATTCTAAAACGGAAAACATAGATTCAAATAGGGAGAAGCGTGTTGAGTGGGGAAAGACGACGGCGATAGAAACATTCAAATTTATGGGTGACCTGCCTGTTTCTCTTCTTAATGAACAGGCTAGTAGTATCATAAAAGAGTACAAAAGCGTACAGAAGGAAGTTCCTGCATATGTCTTGAAACAAGGGCGACTGACAAAAGTAGGTGTGTTAAGTCCACTGGGGCTTATTTATGATACCTATCAAGATGCCCAAAAATATAATGGCGGGAAGTTTGTCGGTGCTGTGGCAATTAATACAGGGGCATTTGTTGGCACAATCCTTTTAGATTCTGCTTTAACATCGACTGGGGTGGGGGCAATAGGTGTTATTGCGACCAATGTATTTGTTGCCGAAGGGACGACGTGGCTAAAAGAAAAAGTCTTAGATGAACCAAAAGTAGAGGAGAAACACTAATGGATATTGTGTTAGATTGCATTTTTCTAATAGGTGGTATTTTAACCTTTAGAAATCTTTATACTCATCATATCAATCGCGCATATAAAGTAGATACATGGTATGCTGTGAATTCTTATATGATGCTGATTAATCTACCTATTATGGTTTGTGTTATTAATCGAACTTTGTATTATACGTTGTTAGATAATAAAATAATTGCATTACCATGGGGGATTATAATGTTTTGTTGTTTTATAGTTCATATAATTACTTTTTTTAATTTGAAAATTACAACATTAGAAAATGGAGAAACAAATGTATGCTCCCCGGTGTTATGTTTCTCCCTCTCGACAAAAACGAGTATAAGGAGATATCAGGGGGTATCTATAGTAAATTGTATGATATTTATTGCTGTAATGTCTTATTTATATTATTATGCTTGAAGATTCTAAGTATACGTTAGGGAAATGTCAGAAGTGATATAAAGAAGGAGAATGCTGATAAAGAACTCTACGACCTTGGCAAAGGCATTCTTCACAAATTCTACAAAAGAGTTTTTATTGGGAGATACTAATAAAAAACAAGGGAGAAATTGATGGAACTCGCATGCGACAACATCCGATGGGGTGTGCGGCGACGATTCGCCGAGGGGATTCCGAACGGGCATAAAGCACCGTACGGCTACACATGGGACGGAGAGATGTTCCGTATTATTCATGCCGAGGGCAAGATCGTAAAGGAGATATTTCGTAGATACCTTGCCGGGGAATCTGCCTACGCCATCACAAAGAGTCTCGCAGAGCATGGAATTATGGGACGGCAGGGAAGACCAATCGAGCAGACCACGGTAAAGGACATCCTCTCCAACATCTCCTATACGGGGAGGATGGCATTGCAGAAGAACTACATCACAGAAGGTCATATCCGCAGGCGGAATAAAGGGGAACTTCCCATGTATCTGGTGGAGGGGATGTTCGAGCCTCTGGTGTCAAAGACAGACTTCGACAAGGCGCAGGAGATACGAAAACTGAGAGCCGAGCAGTCTGTGAATCGGAATCCTGTGCTGATGCCGTTCTCCGGAATGGTGAAATGCGGATGCTGCGGAGGCGGCTTCAGCAGAAGAACTGCAGGGAAGTACAGACGATGGGGCTGCAACACAAGAGAGCGGAAAGGCAGCACTGCTTGTGACAGCCGTCCAATCAAGGAAGAGGAGCTTGTGGCTGCGGTCAGAACCGTCATGGAGAAGGATGATTTTGATGCCGTAGAACTCAAGTGTAAGGTGTCCAAGATCGTCATTCACGGTGATCGAATCGACTTCCATCTCGTCAACGGTCGCATAAAAAAGACTGCCCGCATCTACAACGGGCAGCGTGGCAGCAATCCATTCACGAACAAAGTGTACTGCGCCTCCTGCGGCAGCAAGTGTGAGCGCGATACATGGACGAAGGGAACTAAGGTGTGGTCTTGCAGTCAGCCACGCACAAAATGCCAACTGAAACGGCTGCCCGAATCCGAACTCAAGGAAGCGGCAGAATCCTTGTTCGGCGATGGCTACGAGGGCAAGATTGTGCAGAACGTCGAGCGGATTTCCATATCCGATGATGAGGTCATATTTCAACTCAAAGAAGGAGGCGCATACCGATGGCAAAGACAGTGAGAGTCATCCCGGCAAGCCCTAAAATCTTTCGGTCAGAGGTTACGGCAGAACCAAGACGGCGTAGGACGGCAGGATATGCCAGAGTTTCGACTGACCATGAAGAACAGGCTTCCAGTTACGAAATGCAGATGGCACATTACAAGAACTACATCGAAAGCCGCGTCGACTGGGATTTCGTCGGCATGTATTCGGACGAAGGAATAAGTGGAACCAACACGAAGAAGCGAGACGGGTTCAACCAGATGATCGAGGATGCCCTTGCGGGTAAGATTGACCTTATCATCACAAAATCTGTCAGCCGCTTTGCGAGAAACACTGTGGATTCTCTGCAGAACGTCCGAAAACTCAAGGAACATGGCGTAGAGATTTACTTTGAAAAAGAGAACATCTGGACGTTCGACACGCGCGGAGAACTCCTTATAACAATTATGTCCAGCCTAGCGCAGGAGGAGAGCCGCAGCATCTCGGAGAACACCACATGGGGCAAGAGAAAGCAGTTTGCCGAGGGCAAGACCAGTGTGGGCTACAGTGCCTTTCTCGGCTATGACAAGGACTTTCAAATCAACGAAGAACAGGCGAAAGTGGTCAAGCTCATCTACAAACTCTTCCTCGGCGGGCGATCCTTCTATGCCATTACCAAGGAACTGGAGAAGCGCGGCATCAAATCCCCGTCGGGTAAGGACAAGTGGTACATTTCCACAGTGCGGTCAATTCTTACCAACGAGAAGTACCGTGGCGATGCACTGATCCAGAAGGAGTACACGGCGGACTTCCTCGATAAAACGAGACGGAAGAACACGGGTGAGATTCCGCAGTATTATGTGGAAGAGCACCACGAGGCGATTATTCCACCAGAATTGTTCGATTTCGTGCAGGCGGAAATCAAGGAGCGTGAAAAGAGAGGGAAGCACAGCGGCGTGAGCATCTTCGCGAACAAAATTAAATGCGGCTGCTGTGACGGATGGTACGGTGCGAAGGTCTGGCATTCGACCGACAAGTACCGCAGGGTGATCTACCGCTGCAACAAGAAATATGTCCACAAGGGCAAGCCATGCAATACAAGACATCTGATCGAGGAAGAAATCAAACAGACTTTCGTCAAGGCTCTGAACTCCTTGGTGAAAGTCAAAGAGAACGTGATTGCGGAACTCAGATCTCTGATAGACAGTGTTTGCCAGACGGGGGAGCTGACAGAGGAACACGATAGAATAGAACAGGAACTTGGCGTTTTGACAGAACGGCTTGAAACACTGATTCGTGAGAATGCAAGGGTGGCGCAGAATCAGACGGCGTATCTGAAACAGGAGAATGAGATTCGCGCACGCTATCTGGAAAAGCAGGGACATCTAGCGAGGTTGGATGAGCAAATTGCCGAGAGGGAGAGCAAGAAAAATACCCTAGAGACCATGATTCAAGTGGTATGTGGTATCAATGGGGAGCAGCTTGCGTTTGACGAGGAGCTATGGGGCGGGCTGCTTGATCACATTGTGGTCAAGGAGGACGGGCAGGTGGTTGTTGTTTTTAAGGGTGGGATTGAGAGTGGCGTTGATGGATGTAGAGGTTTGTTCTATTTAAGGAAACAAAGCGGATGAAGATTGGTACTCTATAGGGGGACATTGGCAGGGAAAAGATGCGCTGAGAGAAGTTGGACTACAGTTATCAGCGTTTCTTACAATACAGTCAACAAATTAATTAAGAAGTGTTATCCTTAAAGCTTTTCGAGTTGTTTTAAATGATCTTGCACTAATGTGTGTGAATACATTTTAGGTTGATCGGAATCACGAACAATTCGCCATAGGATAGCAGCTGCCTTTAATTTTGATTTGAACTTGTCATTTATGGGATCAGCGCAGAAATCTTTTAAGAAGCGGTTCCATTCGCATACAGAAGAATCATACTTTGCATAAGTCGATATCCCCTTATATACATTCAACATGTCCTGTATAGTAAACGATGTGTCGTGATCCGCTTTCACCTTTCGCCATGCGGTCGCCATATCTGCTGTAAATTTAAAGGGAGCAACCCTCGTCAGATTTGAGAAATATGTTCTAAACTTTGTGTTGAACGAAAAGTTGCAAGCAAGTAATGGTGTGTCCAAGGAAATCGCTCCAGATGATATCATCTGCTCTTTTTCGGGAGTGGCTTTGACTATGTTCCCTTTAAAGTATTCTGCAATGTTGTGATTGAGATCTTTTTTTACCCCCCTGTGTGCAATTCCAAGCTTTTTGCAAATCTCTACGAGTTCTGTTCGATACCAATAATATTTTATAAACTCCTCATATGAGCGAATCTCATCAAATGCAGGACGCTGTGTCATAATGACATCTCCTCGTAAATAGCAGGTCAGACGAATAGATGTTTATCATTATATCACAAGAGATTCCACTTGTCACACTTGATGCTTGGAATCTCTTTTTCTTTTGCAAAGAATCATTAGGCAACATACCCTATCCTGTGTTATAATTTTCTTATATTTGAAACGTAGGAGGGAGAGCCGTTGTTTGCAAAGACCTATGGTGCGACGACCCTCGGGATTGACGGACGGATTATCGACGTTGAGGTGGATGTATCGCCCGGGCTGCCGGGCTTTGAAC
>ERZ772874.1034-NODE-1034-length-14826-cov-12.736511_pt1 | contig 14826 bp, 12 predicted proteins | sample MGYA00580586_ERZ772874 | MGnify/ENA primary metagenome ERZ772874 (study PRJEB29015, sample SAMEA2737952) | human oral metagenome | biome: human oral; feature: human-associated habitat; material: dental | place: China | collected 2154 ... | reverse complement strand
CACGGCCCCCGCCGGCAGCACCGCGTCGGCCAGTGCCCGTGCCACGGCCAATCAGGCCGCCGCCGCCCCGGTGGCCGATCCCCGCATCAAGCAGAAGGGCGAAGCCAAGACCGCACGCATTCCCATCAAGATCATCCCGATCAAGGACATGCTGCGCAAACCCGAGTGGATCCGCAAACAGGCCCCCAAGCTCGGCAGCCGCTACTACGAAATGAAGGAGATCCTGCGGGATCACAAACTGCATACCGTCTGCGAGGAAGCCTCCTGCCCCAACATCGGCGAATGCTTCGGCAAGGGCACCGCCTCCTTCATGATCATGGGTGACAAATGCACCCGCCGCTGTCCGTTCTGTGACGTGGGCCACGGCCGCCCCGACCCGCTGGACCAGGAAGAACCCCACAACCTCGCCCAGAGCGTCAAGGCGCTGCGCCTGAAGTACGTCGTCATCACCTCGGTCGACCGCGACGACCTGCGCGACGGTGGCGCCGGCCACTACGCCAACTGCATCCGCGAAATCCGCCGCCAGTCGCCGCTCACCCAGATCGAGATTCTGGTACCCGACTTCCGCGGCCGTCTGGACAAGGCACTGGACATTCTGGACGCCATGCCGCCCGACGTGATGAACCACAACCTCGAAACCGTGCCCCGCCTGTACAAACAGGCCCGCCCCGGCGCCAGCTACGAACACTCGCTCAAGCTGCTGAAGGACTTCAAGATCCGCCGACCCGGCGTGCCCAGCAAATCGGGCCTGATGGTGGGCCTGGGCGAAACGGACGAGGAAATCCTGCAGGTCATGCGCGACATGCGCGAACACGACATCGACCGCCTCACCATCGGCCAGTACCTGGCGCCCACCCGCCACCACCTCCCGGTCGAGCGCTACGTCACCCCCGAAACGTTCAGGATGTTCGAGGAAAAGGCCTACGAAATGGGCTTCCAGCACGCCGCCGTCGGTGCCATGGTGCGCAGTTCGTACCACGCGGACATGCAGGCTGAAGAAGCTGTGCGCAACAGCGAACAGAAAACCGCCTGAGCCCTCTTTTCGCCGGGCGGCAATGCCTGCCCGGCAGGTACCTATACCCTTTTATACAGAAGTATATGCATGTATAACCGCGTATAACCCCTCCGGGCCACACCCCGCATACAGGGTCATGCGTGGCCACGATCACCCCGTTTTTCAATCGTTCACAATAATTTTGCCAGCCCGCCGTTTCCTAACCTGCCACTAAGTCTGCCCGCGCAGAATGCATTCCGTCGACAGCAGCAACGCTGCCGCACCGATGCAGAACACCGGGCCACAACCTTCGGGAAACCGTCCCACAACCACCCGGTTGCCCCTGCGCCGCCAACCTCTCAGACTCAAAGGAAACGACCATGAACAAACGCACCCTCATCTCCCTGCTGGCCGCCTCCGCCATCGCTGCCGGCGCTGCCGCCCCCGTTTTTGCCTCCGATGCGCAGGACATCGCTGCCCTCGGCCAGGCCAGGGTGACCCTGCAGCAGGCCATCACCGCAGCCCAGCAGAAACACGCCGGCGCCCGTGTCATCGACGCCGACTTCGATACCCACAAGGACGGTACCGCCGACTACAGGATCAAGCTCGTGACCGCCGACAACCAGGTCTTCAAGGTCATCGTCGATCCGCAGAGCGGCAACGTCACCGCCGACCGCGCCCACGGCCAGCGCAACAAGCCGGTGCCCAACCCCACCATCAGCCTCGAACAGGCACTGGAGACCGCCCTGCAGCAGCATCAGGGTGGCAAGGTGCTCCAGGCCGAGCTGGAAGGCCGCAAGGATGGCACCGCCGACTACGAGTTCGACATCGCCACCGGCAACAACCAGGTCCACAAGGTCCGCATCGACGGCCAGAGTGGCAAGGTCGTGGCCAACTACCTGGACGACTGATCCCGGGCAGCCCGCCGGCCACCGGTTCCGCCGCCCCTTCACGGGAAGGGGCTTCCCCTTGCGCGTGTCATGGACGCAATGGGTTGAACTGCCGGATTCCCGGGATGCGGGGCCATCCCCTTGAGCATGTCAGGGACTCATTCGTCCCCGTGCCGGCCCCAGCCCTGCGCCGGCAAGGCGCCACGCAGGCAGGGACGGCCACCGGTCCGGGCTGTCGCGCCCGTTCACCAGCTCGCTACATCGTTACGGATCTGACGTACCCCACATACGCCTCTGGGTTAGTCTTGAACTTTTTGCCGTTCCCGGCACGCGTCATGATCCTGTTCGTGACACGCTCCGGACGAACCTGTTTCAGGATTTTCCCAAGGGGAGTTTCATGAACCGTAACGCCCTGCACGCGCTGGTCGCTGCAGCCCTGCTGGCTGGCGCCGGCACCAGCCTTGCTGCCGACATCCGTGACATCGCCGCATCGAAGCACGTCAAGGTCAGCATCGAACAGGCCATCGACACCGCGCTCAAGGTCCATCCGGGCAGCATCGCCCTCGATGCCGATCTCGACGGCCACAAGGATGACACCATGGACTACGACGTGCGGGTCGTCACCACCAGCAACCATGTCTTCAAGGTACGCATCGATCCCATCACGGGCGAGGTCATCCGCGACAAGGCCCAGGGTCCCCGCATCACCTCTGCCCCATCCCTGCAGATCTCCCTGAAACAGGCCATCATCACCGCCCAGCAGCAGCATCCGGGCAGCAAGGCACTGAATGCCGACTTCGACGGCGCACGCGGCACACCCCGTTACGTCATCGAAACCCTGCTGCCCACCGGCGAACTGCGCGAACTCACCATCGACGCCCAGAGCGGCCAGGTCATGGAGGATCATCCCGACCGGGCCGACTACTGAGCCGCTCCGGACACAGGCAAGCCCTGTCCGGCGCACCATGGTGCAACCGCAGGCCATCCCGCCTGCCGCAGCTGACCCCGCACGTACATCCCCCCGCTCCGACCCCAAATCTCCCCTGCACCATGCGCGTCCTCCTCGTCGAAGATGACCCCATGATCGGCAACGCCGTCCACGGCGCCCTGAACGATGCCTCCTGGGCAGCCGACTGGGTGAAGGATGGCAACAGCGCCCTCACGGCCCTGCGCACCCAGCACTACGACCTCGTCCTGCTGGACCTCGGCCTGCCCGGCCGCGACGGCCTGGAGGTACTGCGCAGCATCCGCAGCCAGCCCACCACCCTGCCGGTGCTCATCGTCACCGCCCGCGACGCCCTGGACGACCGCATCGCCGGACTGGACGCCGGCGCCGATGACTACATCCTCAAGCCCTTCGAGATCAGCGAACTGCTGGCCCGCATGCGCGCCGTGCTGCGCCGCCAGGGCGGCCAGGCCACGCCCATCCTCAGCAGCGCCCTGCTCACCCTGGACCCGGCCACGCACGAGGCCAGCCGCCAGGGGCGACCCGCCGTGCGCCTGTCCAACCGCGAATTCGCCCTGCTGCACGCCCTCATGCAGCGCCCCGGCGCCATCCTCTCGCGCGCCGACCTCGAAGACCGCATCTACGGCTGGGGCCAGGAAGTGGAAAGCAACGCCATCGAATTCCTCATCCATGGCCTGCGCAAGAAGCTCGGCAGCGACGCCATCCGCAACATCCGCGGTGCCGGCTGGATGGTCACGAAGCAGGACTGATCACCCACCATGCCCGGCCCCACCGACACCCACGACGGCAGCCCCCAGCGGCGCCTGTCCCTCCCCCTGCATTCCCTGCGCTTTCGCCTGGCCGGGGGCATCTCGCTGGCCGTCCTTCTGGTGGGCACCGGTGCCGGCGTCCTGTCATGGCACGCCACCCTCGACGAAGTCCATGACTTCCAGGATGAAGTGCTCGAACAGGCGGCCCGCCTCGTCCAGCCGCGCAGCGGCACCCCGCTCATCAACCTGCCCGCCCAGGGCTGCGCCCTCACCGACGACGACGAAGAAGGCCTGATCGTCCAGCGCCTGCCCTCCAGCACCGATACACCGGCTGGCGACGAGGCGCACGCACATGAACACGCGCAGAACCGTGACCGGGAACCCGACGATGACGATGATGATGATGATGACACCCAGCCATCCCCCCAGCCCCATACCACGGATGCCGCAAATACCCCCCCAGCCGACGCCGCACCGGCCGCCCTGCGCCTGGACAAGAAGCCCCGTCACCGGCAGAACGCCAGCAAAAACGGCGACACCCTCTGCCTGCCACTGTCCAGCGATCTGAAGAACGGCTACCACCTCATCAGCCACCGGGGCAACGGATACCGCGTCTACATCCACGGCAAGGGCAGCCAGCGCGTTGCCGTTGCCCAGGACACCCGCATCCGTGACGAAATCGCCCGCAACAGCGCCCTCTACGCCGCCCTGCCCGTTGCCCTGCTCGTGCCCCTGCTGCTGGGCCTGGTCCTGCTCATCCTGCACCTGATGCTGCGCCCACTGGCCGCACTTGCCCGCACGGTGGACCAGCGCCCCGACAACGACCTGCAGCCCCTGCCCCACCAGAACCTGCCCAGTGAGCTGCGGCCCTTCGTCACCGCCATCAACCGCCTGCTCGGCCGCACCGAAGCCGCCATGACCCAGCAGCGTCGCTTCGTGGCCGACGCCGCCCACGAACTGCGCTCGCCCCTCGCCGCCCTGTCGCTGCAGGCCGAACGCCTGCAGGCCGCCCCCATGTCGGCGGAAGCCGCCGAACGCCTCGTCACCCTGCGCGCCGGCCTCGACCGCAACCGCCACCTGCTCGACCAGCTGCTGAGCCTGGCCCGCGCCCAGAACGCGCAGCATGCCGGGAGTACCCGGCACGATCCCGACACACGGCACACGCCAGACAGCACCCAACCGTCCGGCAAACGCACGCCGACTGCCCCCCGCACGCCCGTCATCCCCGTCCTGCACCGCATCCTGGAAGACCTGCTCCCCCTGGCCGACCGCAAGCAGATCAACCTCGGCCTCCTCGAAACGCCAGCGTCCCATGGCAGCGTTCCGGAGAGCGCACACACCGCCTCTCCCTCCCTTCCCCTGGCAAGCCCACCCACCACGCCGGCCGCGCGGAGCCGTACGATTCCGACGGGCCAGCCCGCCCCCCGCCAGACCGGGATGCCCTGCGTCCAGGCCGACGACCTCAGCCTCTACACCCTGCTGCGCAACCTCGTCGACAACGCCATCCGCTACACCCCCGAAGGCGGCCAGATCGACCTCTGGACCGAGGCCCGCGCCGGCCGGGTACTCATCGGCGTCGAAGACAACGGCCCCGGCATCCCCGCCGACGAACGCAGCCGCGTCCTCGACCCCTTCTACCGCGTGCTCGGCACCGGCCAGCAGGGTTCCGGCCTGGGGCTCTCCATCGTCCGGACCCTCATCCAGAACCTCGGGGGTGAACTGCAGCTGCACGACGCCCGGCACTTCCCCCATGGCCTGTGCGTCGAGGTCACGCTGCCCGCAGCAGATGCCCAGACAGGGACAACGCCTCCGGACACCTGAGACAGGCCCGTGTCATGCATTCAGGTCGTCCCGGCACCCCCTGGGGCGAATCATGGGCTCATCATTCGCTGCCGCGCCTGCCCCGGCCACGTGCCGACGAGACTCCCTGCGCAGGTGCCCGGGCACGATGTAACCGGCCCCGGCAACCTGCAGCATGGCCCTGTCGCTTTCCGGCGCACTCCCTGCCGTCGGAAACCCACACACTGTGGCCATCACACAACAGAACATACCATCCATCAGTCAGCTCAAACCACCTGTCGGCCCGTGGCGGAAGCCATCCAGCGCGCAACGTTTCGATGCCGCCACCACAAAGGCTGTCCTGCCAACGGTCAAAAGCCCCGCAGCCTTTCTATAATGGGGCCAACGTCATGGAGAATGCCCCAATGAGCCAGCCCAGCGCCCTTTCGCGCCGACTCGTATCTGCCGCCGTGCTCGCCGCCACCCTCAGCCTCAGTGGCTGCTTCGGCCTGGCCGTCACCGGCGCCGCCATCGGCACTGCCGCCGTTCTGGACCGCCGCTCCATCGGCGCCCAGACCGAAGACGAAACCATCGAGCTGCGGGGCGCCCGCGTGCTCAACGAAACCGTCAACAAGGATCCGATGGTTTCCGTGGGCATCACCAGCTTCAACCGCCGCGTACTGCTCACCGGCCAGGTCGATTCCGAAGAAACGCGCCAGGTTGCCGAAGAAGTCGTCCGCTCGCGTGTCCCCAACATCAAGGACATCTACAACGAAATCGAGATCAAGCCGGTGGAGGACTTCGCCGCCAGCACCCGCGACTCCTCCCTCACTGCCCGCGTCAAGGCCGGCTTCGTGCGTGAACGCAACCTCACCGCCAGCGCCATCAAGGTCGTCACCGAACGCAACGTGGTGTACCTGATGGGCGTGGTCACCCGCGAGGAGGGCCAGCGTGCCGCCATCGTCGCCTCGCAGGTATCGGGGGTCTCCAAGGTGGTCACGCTGTTCGAGTATGTTTCCGACGCCGAGCTGTCGCGCATCCTCGGCACCGACCGGCCGGACGGGAAGCGGGCCAACATCACCAGCGGCACCGCGCAGTAAAACCCGGTACCCAGACACGCGAAAGCCCTGCAGGATCACACTCCGCAGGGCTTTCGCTTTTTTCCGGATCAGCGGCCATTCTGACCGTTGTTCGATGTATCGCCGGCCGGCTGCACGGGCTGTGCCGTGCCACCGCCGGATGTACCGGAATCTGCCGTCGCGGCAGGATTGCGCACCTTGATCACGCAGGTGCTGTTCATCTCGTCACCTGTGGCCGGAGCCTTGTCGGTGTTCTGCTGGAAAATTTCGATGTTGTCCTTGTCACTTTGCATCCGGAACACCACGCGCTGGCCAACCACTTCATTCTTCACGGTATAGGACTTGCGGCTGTTGAACACCAGCGCCATGTTGCCGCCCACGTCAGCCCGTACGAACTCCAGTGGCTGATTGTTGGTAAAGGCCGTCACCACCTTGTTGCCGGACACATGGCGAATTTCGCCGTCCAGCTTGATGGACGTATAGCAAACTTCACCTTCGGCCGTTTTGCCGTAATACAGGCCCGCCACGCAGCGGTAGACAGCACTCTTGTCCTGACCATTCTCGATAGGGCACGTACTCCGGTAGTAGTCATAAACCGTATCCCCGTACAGGGACACGTACTTTTCCTTGATCTCGGGTGCGGCCTTCAACAACGTCGCATCATCCAGGCCCACCACGACCATCTTCAGCTCTTCCTTCTTGTTCGGATCAGTCACGGTGGGGAAGCTGGCGCGGTAATTGTTCACCGCCAGCTCCAGCGCTTCCTTGCGGATCTTTGCCAGCTCTTCCTCCGACAACTTGCTGGATTCCTGCGCAGAGGGGCTCACGGCAATCGGCTGGTTGACGCCAGCCTGATTACCGGACTGCTGCCCCCTGCTCTCGTCAGGCGCACTCTGGCCGTCGCCATTCTGTGCCACCTGGTTCTTGCTGTTGCTGTACCCCGGCGGCAGGGAGGCATATTCATAGCCTTCCCGTGAACCGCTGCCGCAGGCTGCCAGCAGGGAGACGAGCAGCGCCGACACGGCCAGCGCCCCCGCTTTTTTCGTAAAATGATGTGATTGCTTGATGATCATGAGAACACTCGCGTGTGACATGCGGCCCTGTGCGACGCTGCGCAAGGAGCAACATGGATTGTTGGATGGGTGAAGAAAAATGGGGGAGCGGATCATCCGGCGAGTTTTCTGTAGCCTGTATCGGAGATGACAGAAAACGCGCAGACAGGAACAAACTCAGAAGGTGATACGGCAGGTCGCGTCCAGGTCCGAGCCGTAAACGGGGTCCGTGTTCTTCTGAATGATGTCGAGATAGCGGCCATACCGTGTATCGACATCCATGCTGATCTTGAGCCTCCGACTCATGAAAAAAATGGGCTCTTTGTTCTTGCCTTCCAGATGGAAGACCCATGGACCACTCTTGGTCTTGTCCATGTGATAGGCAAAATCAGCGACCAGATCGAAGGTCCTGATCGTCTTGGCGCCGTTGATGAACGACACCTGACCCGTTTCGGTCAAAATGGTGTTGCACTCAGCACCAGTCCGCACATCCGTGCCCTTGTAAGTTCCTGCCGCGCATGACAGGAAACTGATTTGCGTGCTGTTATGTACTTCAGAGCAGCTTTCGTACAGTTTTCGTACGGATTCGGAATTGATTTTTTTCGCTACTGAATGGGATCCGGAGCCGTCATCAGCCCCCCCCCCCGCAGGCGGAGATCGAGGCCGTAACGACCGCTACAAGGCCTGCAAAGGCCATTTTCGAAGCAGGATGTCTGGACATGATTGCCATGGTGTATCCGAAAGGTGGAAACGGATGTCCAGCCATCCTATGCAAGGCCGTTTTGCATGACCAACGCCTCCTCCCGTACGGCATGTGACAGCCGCCAACCGGCTACTTTCACTCCCGGCAATTTCAAACGTCCGTATCATGCGGCCACACCGGGAGTCTGCCCCCTCTGCCGCCCGTATCGCTCCCTCTGGCAGTACCGTTACAGGGCATAAGGATCGTCACAGGCAGAAGCGTGTTAATGTCCAAATGCCCCCTGCTGTTCAACAGACAGCATGGCCAGCGCGCATCATGGACCTGTTTGCCCTCACCCATCCAGCATCCGCATCCCTTCTTCCGCCACACTGATCCACTGCCCCCCACCCATGAAAATCCTCCTCTTCGGCGCCACCGGCATGGTCGGCCAGGGCGTCCTCACCGAATGCCTGAAGGCAAAGGATGTAACCCACATCGTTGCCGTTGGCCGCACAGCCCCGCCCCAGCAGGACCCGCGTCTGCACACCCTGCAGGTACCCGACATGGCGCTGGCCGACCTGTCATCGCTGTCGGACTTCGACGCCTGCTTCTACTGCCTGGGCGCCAGCTCCAGCGGCAAGACCGAGGCCGAGTACACCGCCCTCATGCACGACCTGCCCCTGTCGGTAGCCCGCAAGCTGAAGGACGCCAACCCGCACCTCACCTTCGTGTTCATCACCGGCGCCGGGGCCGACCTCAACAGCGACACCATGTGGAAGCGTGTGCTGGGCATGGCCGAACACGACATCCAGGTGCTCGGGCTGCACCGCTTCTTCGCCTTCCGGCCCGGCATCATTCAGCCCCTCGGTGGCATCCGCTCCAAACAGGGCAACTACCAGCTGTTCTACACGCTGATGAAGCCCTTCTTCCCCCTGGTGCGCACCCTGTTCCCCAATCACATCCTGACCACAGCGCTGGTCGGCCAGGCCATGCTCAACGTGGTCCGGCAGGGCTTTCCGCGGCCGGTGCTGGAAATCCGTGACATCCGGACGCTGGCCGATCACAGGCCCTGAACGATCCGCCCCTCTCTCACGCGAACATCTCCTTTTGCACACCCGATCAGCGCAGGTCAGGGCCGCCGTCACCCCGGCGCGCCCGGCGTGCCGAAAGGCAGACAGTCTGTTTTCATCCTTTCGTACCCGGCTGCGCATCCATTTCCGGCAGGGGCCTCCATAATCCTGGCAGTGCGGCGCGGTCCGGCAATCCGCGCTACAGTTGAGGCTCTCTCCCGTTTTCCAGAGCCACCGACCATGAAGCTCCGCCCCTGCCACCCAGCCCCGCTGCTGCGTCCCCTGCACGTGGCCCTGCTGATGGCCACCCCGCTGGCCGCCGCGCTTCCTCTCACCGTTCACGCCGGTACCCACCCGGCAGCGGCCCCGGCAGCCCACCACACTACCAGCAGCCTGCCGGCCATCCGGAACGCCCAGGCCACCACCCTTGCCACTGCCACCACCCCGCAGCTGCTCGCCGCCGCCACATCCCGCGACACCAGCCCTGCCGCCGCCCTGACCGACAGCCCCTCCCAGCGCTGCGCAGAACTCAAGAGCATGCACATCGCCGGCACCCGTATCACCAGCACCAACTGGTCCACGGGTGGCATCGAGGCCGACAGCATGGCCGCCTTCACTGGCGGACAGGCCGCCTCCCAGCAAGTAGGCGCTCACTGCGTGATCGAGGGCGAGATCGGCGCCCGCACCGGGGCCGACGGCAAGCACTACGGCACGCGCTTCCAGCTGCGTCTGCCGGAACAATGGAACAGGGCCTTCCTCTTCCAGGGTGGCGGTGGCGTCGATGGCTTCGTGGCACCTGCCGTGGGCAACATCCCCTTCCAGCAGACCACGGCCACCCCGGCGCTCAAGCGCGGCTATGCCGTCGTATCCATGGACGGCGGCCACCCCACCCCCACACCGGACTTCGGCGCCGACCAGCAGGCGCGACTGGACTTTGCCTACCAGTCCACCGGCAAGGTCACGGCGGTGGCCAAAAAACTGGTCGTGCAGTTCTACCAGGCCAGCCCCCGGCACAGCTACTTCATGGGATGCTCCAACGGTGGCCGTGAAGCCATGATCACCGCCCAGCGCTACCCGCTGGAGTTCGACGGCGTCATTGCCGCCAACCCGGGCTTTCGCCTCTCGCGCGCCGCGGTAGCCGAGGTATGGGACACCCAGCAGCTGATGGCCATCGCCCCACCGAATGCCCACGGCCAGAAGATCCTCGCCAATGCGCTGACCCAGCAGGACCTGGACCTCGTCTCCAAGGCGGTGACGGAGAAATGTGATGCCAAGGACGGCCTGAAGGATGGCGTCATCAACGCCTGGGAGCGCTGTGACTTCGACCCGGCCGTGCTGCAGTGCGCCGACGACAACGCCACCGGCAGCCTCGCCGACAACCTCAAGACCGCACCAGCCACACAGACAGCCGGAAAGGCACATGCCGCCCCGCACGGCGGCACTGCCGCTGGCCCCAAAAGCCATACCCACCAGCACAGCACCAGCACGACGGGTTCCAGCGCCGGCACATCGAAAGTGAGCGCAGGCTCACAAACCGCAGCCAATGATGCGCCTCTGCCCCAGTGCCTCCCCGCCGCCAAGGTGAAAGCCCTGAAAGCCATCTTCGGCGGCGCAAAAAACAGCCACGGCGAACCCATCTACAGCGGCTGGTTCTACGACAGCGGCATCAACCAGCCCAACTGGCGCCAGTGGAAACTGGGTGACTCGCAAACGGCCAAACCCAACGCCAACAACGTCATCCTCGGCGGCGGCTCGCTCACCCAGTATTTCATGACGCCGTTCAACCCGGCTTTCGATCTCACGAAGTTCGACTTCGACCGCGACACCCCCAAAACCTACCAGACCGGCGCCCTCAACGACGCCATCAACACCGACCTCTCCACCTTCCGCAAGAATGGTGGCCGGCTGATCATCATCACCGGCGTGTCCGATCCGGTCTTCTCCGCCATGGACCAGCGCGACTGGTTCAGACAGATGCAGGCCGACACCCCGAAGGCGCAGGACTTCTCCCGGATGTTCATGGTGCCGGGCATGAACCACTGCGGCGGCGGCAATGCCTTCAATGACTTCGACCCGCTCACCGCACTGGAGAACTGGCACAACCAGGATCGCGCCCCCGACTACCTCGTCGCCCAGGGCAAGGCCTTCCCCAACAAGCAGATGCCACTCTGCGCCTGGCCGAAAGTGGCCACGTACACGGGCGGCATTCCGGGCAAGCTGAACAGCTTTACCTGCCGATAGGTTCACAGTACGCCCCTGCCCTGCTTCAGCGCAGCCCAGATCGCCCGTCCGGAATGCTGTTTTCGGGCGGGCGATTTTTCTCGAACCGGTCGCAGCACCTCAACAGCTGCGCCCGAATATCTGCCGCACTGGCCGCCAGATCCACCGTCACAAAACGGATCGCGTGCCCCTGAATCACCACCATCTCGTCCCGCATCTCACCCACGGCCGGGTGCAGCATCACCCCGCTGGCCGTATCGGCCATGGCATCTCCCTGTCCCACCTGTGAGCGCAGGTAGGCATAGATCTGATATACGTAGCCACTGCGCAGCGTCTCACCACCGTATTGCCCTGACTTCACGATGGACGTGAACTTGGTATCCATCACGATACGCCGTCCGCTGGATGGATGGTCCAGCACGATATCGGTTTTCATCCCCGGCAGAATGCTCTTCATGCCCGGCGTGACAGCTTCGATCTGCCACCCCAGCTTCGTCCCGCACCGGACCTGCCAGCCGCGTGGAACCAGCACGGTACGATAGAAACCACCCACCGCCTGCTCGAAGAGCTTCCTCACCCAGACCTCATCCCGGTCCACACGGGCGAGCGACATCGTGCCCCCATGCTCGGCCGGCAGCAACATCCAGAGCAACAACCTCGCAGCGCTCACCATCAGCCTGTCTTCGCCATCGTTGCGCCCAGGGCGCTGGCCATCCAGCTGCATCCTTGCCTGTGCAATACCCGGCGCCACACCAACACCCATTTCCCGCATGCGGCCCGCCAGCATCCGGCAACGGGTAGCCAGTCCAGCGTGGCGCTCTGTGGTGATACTTCCCGGCTGAACCTGATGTCCACTGCGCAGCAGCCTGTCTGTCGGGACACCATGCACCAGCAGACGGGCGGCGTGCTCCAGCGCCAGCCGCACCGCGCGGTTATGCGGCGTATCCACCGTCAGCTCATCGAAATGGCAGGCGATCTGTCCCCGCGCCATCAGCTGATGACTTTCCGTCACCAGCACATCGATGCGCCCACGTACCCGGCTGGTCAGCGCCGCCCGTTGCCGGTGGCCAACGCCCAGCGCACGCCGGATCCGCTTCTCCACGGCATCAGCCAGCAACCCCGCAACCAGGGCCGGAAGATCATCCGGGCTGTTTTCCTGCCCTCCCGGCCCCTTGCCGCAGACATGCGACAGATCCGAGGCGTAGAACATCAGCAACCACAGATTGCGCACCGGGATCCGTCCCACGAAACCGGACTTTTCCACGGCTGGCGTCGCCTCCATGGCTCACCACCCCTGCAGCAGCTTCTTCACGGCGTCTTCGACTTCACCGGGGGTATCGAACCAGTATTCCTCCAGCAAGGGCGTGATCTCTGTGTCCACCACATCCCGAAACCAGGCTTTCGTCAGGGCTGCAGCATCATGTACACCGCCATCACCTCGGGTTCCCGTGCCCAGCCGGCGTGATGGTGTCACATAGCTGTGTCCGATCAGAAACTGCCTGCCCAGTCGTGGATCGCCTGCGATCTGCCGGTTGAGCGTTTCGATGCGTCGTTCGATATCTGCCGCCAGCGCAGCCTCCACACCACATCCGTCAACCACCCACCGGCGCCATGCATCTCCCAGCTTCGGTTCCAGCGCCACAAAGGCAAAGCGCCGCCGCAGGGCCATATCCACGAGCGCCAGCGAACGGTCCGCCAGGTTCATGGTACCGATCACGTACAGGTTCTCGGGCACATGCACCAGCTGCCGGTTGCCATCCGCATCCGGATAAGTGAGTTCGAGGGCCTCGGAAGGGTTGCGCTTGCTGGCCTCGATCAGCGTCAGCAGCTCTCCAAAGATCTGCGCCGGATTGCCCCGGTTGATCTCCTCGATCAGCACCACAAACCGGGCGTCAGGCCGCATCTGTGCCGCTGCAATGGCCTGCATGAAAACACCATCGGCCAGCTGCAGCCTGCCATCCCCGGCTGGGCGCCAGCCACGCACGAAATCTTCATACGAGAGGTTGGGGTGAAACTGCACGGTCCGAACCCGGCCTTCATCCTTCTGCCCCATCAGCGCAAATGCCAGCCGCTTTGCCAGCCAGGTCTTGCCGGTACCCGGCGGCCCCTGCAGGATCAGATTTTTCTTCTCGCGCAGGCGCTTCAGCATGCGCTCGACAGCCGCCGTGTCCAGAAAACAGCCATCCTTCAGAATATCCTGTACCGAATAGGGAATGGCCGCAACCGGGGGCTGAACCGTTTCATCTGCCCCTGCCTCACCCTCCAACTCCCCGCATGTTCCGTGCCATGGGCCTGCATCCCCGCCTCATCAGGCATGAACGGCTCAGGTGTCCGCGCCACGGCACTCACCTGCACCAGCACAGAGTGGTACCGTCCGGCCTCCAGCGACAGCGCCGGGAAGCTGTGTACCGGATAGTTTTCCTCCGGGAAACGAGTTGCCAGCTGATCCCGCAGCCCCAGATAGGTGGCTCCATCACAGGGGGCGGCCCTGTTCGGCTCCAGCGTTTTCAGTCCCAGACGTTCCCGGACATAAAGACGGGAATGGCGCTCCAGCGTGGGAAAGTCCCATGGATGTGCCCAGAAAAGCCCTGTCGTCAGATTCCAGGCCGTACCCCAGACTTTCGTGGCCTCATCATATGCTCTGACGAACGTCCCACCTGCCGAGCAGATATCGTCATCGAATACGCGCCGCACCGGGGCGGCCACCTCTGCCGCAGGTTGCGTGGCACCCTCATCGCCCGCAGGCCCAGCCATTCCCTTCCAGGCAGCAACCAGACCGGCAGCAGCGATGAACACCTCCCACAGCCGGTCGATATCGCCCGGCTTGCGGGACGAAGCGTAATTGAAGAACCACGACTGCAGGTTGTTGAGTACCGGAATACCTGCAAACGACGATGGGGCGGGCTCGGTCACCTCCAGGAACCGGCCAAGCTCCCCCGCGATGGTCTGTCGGTTTTCATCCGTCAGCCCCTTATTGAACGCCCCGAACACCGTAAACGGGCAGATATCCTGCAGCGGGCCTTTACGCCCATCCGTAAAGCGGTCATTCAGGTGGTTCATCCCCGACACGCGCGAAGTAATCTCATGCAGTGCCTCGACCAGCGGCTTTCTATCATTGGCATAATCCAGCAGCCTCCTGCCCACGGCCTCATAGAACGCCGTCCACGGGAATCGTGCGCGCTCATCCCGTTCGGCCACGATACGCGGCCCTTCGCCGCCCGGTGAAACCATCCTCTCCATATCCGCTCCCTGAGCCCTGAAATCCAGGGCGCCAGATGCAAATATAATGAGTCAGCCCTGAACAACCCAGAATCCACCCGTCAGCCCGCCGTTGAACGGGCTCC
>ERZ772874.1029-NODE-1029-length-14851-cov-5.126386_pt1 | contig 14851 bp, 17 predicted proteins | sample MGYA00580586_ERZ772874 | MGnify/ENA primary metagenome ERZ772874 (study PRJEB29015, sample SAMEA2737952) | human oral metagenome | biome: human oral; feature: human-associated habitat; material: dental | place: China | collected 2154 ... | reverse complement strand
CGTGCCTTGTCGCTAATGACGAGTATATTTTTGAAGTGAGTGACCTTGAAGAAAGGTTTGCCAAGTAGTGGAAGAATTAAAGAATAACCTCATTCCACTCATCTTTTTAGGAATGAATGGGCTGCTATTTGTGTTGATGGGCTTTGATAAGCTATGTGCCGTCATGAAAAAGTGGCGTATTCCAGAAAAAACACTGCTTGGGATAGGTATATTTGGTGGAGGTTTTGGTGGGCTACTTGGATTAGTGATTTTTAACCATAAAAAGCGAAAACACTATTTTATGTGGACATTCCTATTGAATATTGCAATGTGGGGAATGCTGTATTATAGTTTATGGCTTAGAAAGTAGGACTCATGGAGAAACAAGAACGATTTTATTTTGATATTTGGATTGCGCTCCTCAGTACATTGGCGGGGATGGTAAATGTAGTAACGCTATTACTATTTTTCATTCCAACAACGCACTTTACTGGGAACATTACGCAATTTGTTATAGCCTTTAATGAAGGTGAATGGGGGACAATGCTCCATTTACTAGGGATGATTCTTTGCTTTTCTGGGGGAGGCGTCTTTTCTGGATTCCTATTTTCGAAGAAAACATTTGAACCAACCAAAAGATATGGCGTATTATTAATGATGTTTGGAAGTGTAATGCTTCTATTATTTCTGTTTGGATTACGTGATGAGAAATGGCTATATTTCTTTTCGTTTGTAGTCGGAACACAAAATGGAATGTTTATTTTCTATCATGGAATTATCGTACGAACATCTCACTTTACGGGATATTTAACCGATATCGGGGTGGTTCTTGGACGGTTGATGCGTGGTCAAATCAAAGACCGTTGGAAAGTGCTCTTTTATTTCACGAGCATGCTCTTTTTTGGAATTGGTGCCACGGTTTCATACCAGTTATATCAATCCTTTAACGTAGCGACGATTATCGCTGTAGGTATTGGATATCTTTTGGTGGGGTTGTATTATTTTAGTTTCCGTAAAGCATTTTTTCATAAATAGGAGGAAAACAATGAAAGTTTTAGTTGTAGTGGATATGCAAAATGATTTTGTCGATGGAGTACTTGGATCAAAAGAAGCAGTGGCGATTATCGACCATGCTGTTGAAGTCATCGAAAATTTCGATGGAAAGGTATTTTATACACTGGATACACATGGGGAAGATTATCTCGACACAGAAGAAGGACGTAACTTACCAGTAGTCCACTGTGTGAAAGGATCAAAAGGATGGGAGTTGAACCCACAAATCCAAAAAGCGCTAGAAAGTCGTCATGCGGTAGGGGTTGAAAAGCCAACATTCGGATCAGAAAAATTAATGGACCTCATTCAAAAAGAAGTTCCAGATTTAGAAAGTATTACGTTAATTGGAATTTGTACAGATATTTGTGTGATTAGTAATGCACTGCTTGCTAAAGCGCATTTTGTCAATATTCCAGTGAGTGTCGTTGCAAGTGCTTGTGCAGGTGTGACTCCAGCATCACACGATAATGCTTTAAGTGCCATGAAGATGTGTCATATCGAAGTGGTTGAATAGGAGGACGCTATGAAAGAACAAAATCCAAGAGATAGAATGAGAGAAATGTCCGTATTGAATCTCATCATGGTGATTGGAATTGGAATTGGATTCGGAATCGGAATTTTAATTGACAATACTATTGGTGGTGTTGCCATCGGGATGTTAGGAGCGTTTATTTGCCGCTTATTATACATTCGTAAAAAGTATAAAGAAATTAATCCTAAAGATAAAAAAGAGTAGGCACATTTGTTGCACTACTCTTTTTTCGTTGTCATAATGAAGTCAACTGAATGGAGGTAATATCATGGAACAATTTGAAAAAGAAGTAAGCCAATTTGTGGCAACAACTGCAGAAAAAGTAGAAGCGTTAATCGCAGAAGGAAAGGAAGTCATTCTTTTTGTAGGACGTCCAACTTGCCCATACTGCCGTCGCTTTGCTCCAAAAATTAACGAAGTGCGTGAAGCATTAGGAAAAGAAATGTACTTCATTAATTCAGAAGACAGAGCTAACGAAGCTTTAGCAGCTTTCCGTGCGAAATACAATATGCCAACAGTACCTGGTTTACTAGTCGCTCGTAATGGCGAAGTGCGTGTAGTTTGTGACTCATCACAAAGCGTGGAACAAATCAAAGCATTTATTGGATAAAAATAAAAACTGAGACTCTCCGTGGAAGTGATTCGCGGAGAGTTTTTGCATGCAAAAAAAATCATTACCAAATATGGTAATGATTTTTTTGGTCTGTGCTCAAATTCGATATTGTGATAGAATAAAATAGAAATAAAAAGGAGGGGTTCGATGAACGAGATTAAATGTCCACATTGCCAGACGGTTTTTACGATTGATGAGAACTCGTATGCAGATATTGTGAGCCAAGTGCGCAATAAGGAATTTGCAGAAGATGTTCATAAGCAATTGGAATTTGCGAAGAAGCAATTTGAGACGGAAAAGGCACTCGCAAAAGAGCAAGAAAAGCGTCTATATGATGAGGAACGTGCGAACTTTGAACAGAAGATTCTTTCGCTTGAATTAGCGTTGAAGAATGCAGATGTCAAAGAAGAAAAGAATGTGCAAGAAGCACTCCATCAAAAAGAAAAAGAATTTAATGCGCTCCAAGCAGAATTGGATCAATTAAAACAACAACTTCAATTCAAAGAAGTAGAATTGTCTCAAAAATTCCAAGAAGATTTACACGCAAAAGAACGTACCATTCTTGAACTCAAACAAGCAAAAGAGATGCAACAAAAGGAACAAGAAGTACAACAAACGGCCCTGAAAGAAAAATACGAATTGGAATTACGTTCGAAGAAAGATCAGTTCGAATTAGAGTTGAAGGCAAAAGACGAAGCCATTGCGTTCTATAAAGACTTTAAGGCGAAACAATCAACGAAAATGGTGGGAGAAAGCCTGGAACAACATTGCGAAATCGAATTTAATCGTCTTCGTATGACGGCGTTCCCGCGCGCAGAATTTGGCAAGGATAATGATGCCAAAACAGGAAGTAAGGGGGACTACATCTACCGTGAATATGATGAGAATGGAATTGAAATTCTATCCATTATGTTTGAAATGAAAAACGAAAATGACGAAACAGCAACGAAAAAGAAAAACGAACACTTCTTTAAAGAGTTGGATAAAGACCGTCACGAGAAGAAATGTGAATATGCGATTCTTGTCAGTCTTCTAGAAGCAGACAATGAACTCTATAACACAGGTATTGTAGATGTATCGTATCATTATCCTAAGATGTATGTTGTTCGTCCACAATTCTTTATTCCAATTATTACCTTGCTTCGTAATGCAGCGTTAAATTCACTGCAATATAAACAAGAGTTAGCCTTGATGCGTGACCAACATATCGATATTACGCACTTTGAAGAAGACCTCGAGACATTCAAAAAAGGCTTTGCGCGTAACTATGAACTTGCAAGTAAGAAATTCCAAAGTGCAATCGATGAAATTGACAAGACCATTAAGAGTCTGGAGAAGACCAAGGCTGCCTTGCTTTCTTCTGAAAATAATTTACGTTTAGCCAATAATAAAGCAGAAGACTTAACTGTAAAGAAACTCGTGAAGAATAATCCAACAATGAAACAACGCTTTGAAGAGCTAAATTAAGACAAATATAAACACAAAAACTCTATTTCGTAGCCATTCGAAGTAGAGTTTTTTTATGAAGAAATACCGATAACTGTTCTCATTTAGAATTAAAATTAAGAAAAATGACCACCTTCTATGAACACTTAAAAAAAATTGAAAAATAAAGAAAAATTACTGTTTAAAGCGAATGATATCGTTTGCTTTTTATGAATCGAATGTGTAGGATATAAAAGTATAGATAATAATTATTCTTATCTAGAACAATAATAAACAAAAGTGTTTATAGGAGGAAATTTGATGAAAGTTGTAGTAGTTGGATGTACTCACGCGGGTACTGCTGCAGTCAAAACAATTTTAAATGACAATCCAGGAACAGAAGTCGTTGTATACGAAAGAAATGATAATATTTCATTCTTATCTTGTGGGATTGCCTTATACGTAGGAGGCGTGGTTAAAGACCCTCAAGGACTATTCTATTCTAGTCCAGAAGAATTAGCTTCATTAGGAGCTACAGTTCGTATGGAACACGATGTAACAAGCATCGACACTGTTGGTAAAACATTAACAGTAAAAGACTTAAAAACAGGTGAAGAAAAGACTGATTCATTTGATAAATTAGTACTTACAACTGGATCTTGGCCAATTCTTCCTCCAATTCCAGGACGTGAATTAGAAAACGTTCAATTATGTAAAAACTATAACCAAGCAAAAGAAATCTTTGCTAAGAAAACTGATAAGAAGAAAATCGTTGTTGTCGGTGGTGGATACATTGGTATCGAATTAGTAGAAGCATTTGCTTTAGAAGGTAAAGAAGTAACATTAGTAGACGGATTAGACCGTATCTTAAACAAATACTTAGACCCAGAATTCACTGATATCTTAGAAGAAGACTTACGTGCACGTGGCGTAAACGTTCGCTTAAACGAAATGGTTAAATCATTCGAAGGCGAAAACGGCGTTGTAAACAAAGTTGTAACTTCAGGTGGCGAATACGAAGCTGACATGGTTATCTTATGTGTTGGTTTCCGTCCAAACAACGACTTAGTGAAAGACCAATTAGAAACAATGCCTAACGGTGCCATCATCGTTAACGACTACATGGAAACATCTGTTAAAGATGTATATGCTGCAGGAGATAGCTGTGCGGTTAACTACAATCCAAACGGTGGACATGCTTACATTCCATTAGCAACAAACGCTGTACGTATGGGTTCATTAGTTGGTAAAAACATCAACGGTCACAAAGTGAAATACCGTGGAACTCAATCAACATCTGGATTACACTTATTCGGATGGAACATTGGTTCAACTGGGGTTAACGTAGGTAGCGCACCTCACTTTGGATTAGATGTACGTTCTGTATACGTGGTAGATAACCACCGTCCAGAATTCATGCCAACATACGAAAAAATCTACATGAAATTAGTTTATGAAGTAGGTACAAACCGTATCGTAGGTGGACAAGTAATGTCTAAATACGACTGTACAGCTTCTGCAAACACATTGTCATTAGCAATCCAAAACAAAATGACTATCGAAGACTTAGCTTATGTAGACTTCTTCTTCCAACCAGTATTCGACCGTCCATGGAACTACTTAAACATCTTAGGACAAGCTGCTGTTGAACAAGAACGCGTATTAGCGGAAGGTAAATAATAAACTGTAGAAAGAGGATACTTCTATCCTCTTTTTTGATGTAATGATAATTGTATGCTCGAAATTCACTTTGATATGCTCCCTCTAAAGTAGACCCAAAAAAAGTAAACTACTTTAGAGGGGGCGTTTTTAGATTGGTTAAGAAACATACTGAAAAAGAATTAGAACAAAAAAAGTGATTTAAGTATTTTAAAAGCAAACTTTTCGAAGCTGTTCATAATGCTTCATCCTAGAAGAAAAACAGTTGTATTTATGATACAATAACTGAGATACAATAAAAAAGTGTGGAATTCACTATAAGAAAAGGGGAGGACGGTTGTGCATAGACTGAAAAAGTTTGGGATCAGGATTTGGAATATTATTCAAAAAAATTTAATGCACGTAAATATTGGTGTAGAATCTGCCGCATTAACGTATTATATTTTGCTATCCATTATTCCTATTATCATGTTAATTGCCAATATAATTCCGCTTTTACCCATTCCTATTGATGTTATTTTTAAAACAATGAGAACCATTTTTCCTGCGGACATTAATGAAGTGTTGATTCCGATTTTAAGGAATTACCTTAGCAATTTTAATGGTGGAGCTCTTTCATTGGGGCTTTTAATCTTATTTTGGCCTGCTTCTCAAATGTTTAGTAGTTTACAAAGAGCATTGAATGTTTTATATGGTGCTCCTGTTCGAAGAAATTTTATTTTTGAGAGATTTTTTGCGATTGTAATTGCGATGGCTGCAATTTTAATGATTTTTGCAGTTTCTGTATTGTTTATCTTTGGAGAACAGTTTTTACGCCTTATTGGTGATTTTTTCTCTTTGAATTTGTCAACCATTATTTTAGATTTTTCTTTTATAAAATGGGCGATACTTTTTATAACGGTATTTTTATTGCTAAGTTTTATGTATTTTTTAATTCCAAACGTAAAATGGTCTTTCCTTTATGCTTTACCAGGGGGATTTTTTGCAACAATCTGTTTTGTATTAATCTCGCAACTATTCTCTATTTATATCCATTATGCGGGACGTAATTTAACGGCAAATGGTGCGTTTGGGACATTGATTGTATTTATGATTTGGCTGTATTTTATAGCCAATGTAATGATTTTAGGCGGAGTTCTGAATGTCATTATTTATCGATTTAGACACCCTAAAAAAGAAACTGAAGGAGTAACTGATGAAAAAAAAGAACTTAATGTACAATGATAAAGATTCACGAATCGATTATGGTGTCATTCTTCCAGTATTATTGTTAGCTTTTATTAGTATTGCTACACTATTTTCTACGACATATTTAATTAGTGGAAATGGTTCATTAAGAATGGTACTCATGCAGGTTGTGTGGTATGTAGTTGGAGTCATTGCAATTATTGTAATTATGCAATTTGATTCGGAACAGCTATGGAAACTTACCACATGGGTCTATATTTTAGGCTTACTCTTACTATTAGCCGTACTTTTTCTTTATGATAGAGCTACTTTTGCTGATACAGGGGCGAAAAGTTGGTTTAGATTCGGAACTTTCTCATTTCAGCCATCTGAGGTCGTGAAGATTTTTTATATTTTGATTTTAGCAAAAGTTGCGACTTCTCATAATATGAAGACAAAATATAAGACTAGAAGAACAGACTGGCAATTATTCATTAAATTAGTGTTATGGGCTGCTCCCGCATTAGTGTTAGTAATTCTACAAAATGACTTAGGAACGACTTTAGTTTTCTTAATGATTTTAGGAGGGGTTATGATTATGTCAGGGATTAGTTGGAAGATTCTTCTTCCAATTATCATTACAGTTATTTTAATAGGAGCCCTTTTAATCTATTTAGTAGTTTATAACCGTCAATTACTATTAAATATTGGATTTAAAAATTATCAATTTGCTCGAATCGATTCGTGGTTGGATCCATATCGTGATCAAGGTGGAAATGGGTTCCAATTATTCCAAAGCTTGAAGGCAATCGGTTCTGGTCGGATGTTTGGTAAAGGATTTGGCGTCTCTGATGTTTATGTTCCTGTTCGAGAATCTGACCTTATTTTTGCGACAATTGGAGAAAACTTTGGGTTCCTAGGGGGAACATTCTTAATCGCGATTTACTTTATTTTGATTTATCAAATGATTCGCGTTTGCTTTGATACGAAGAATGAGTTTTATACGTATATCGCAACAGGCGTTATTATGATGATTCTATTCCACGTTGTTGAAAATATTGGAATGACCATTGGGCTATTACCACTTACAGGGATTCCATTACCATTTATTTCTCAAGGGGGATCGAGTCTTCTTGGAAATATGATGGGGATAGGACTTATTATGTCGATGCGTTACCACTTCAAGAGCACTATATTTGATGATGAAGAAGATGCATTCGGAGCAAAACACCAAGATGCAACCATGTTACGTTTACGTCAGGAGGATGGAAAATGATTGTTTATGTTCACCCAACATGTACAACTTGTAAGAAAGCTTTAAAATGGTTCGAATTAAATGGAGTAAAGTTTGAGCAAAAGGATATTCGTGAGAACCCGCCAACTGCCAAAGAACTTTTATCCATTAAGAAAAATCAGAATTTAGAGTGGAAAAAAATGGCGAATACGAGTGGAGAACTTTACCGCACTCTTGGCTTAAAAGATAAATTATCTTCGATGAGTGATGAAGAAGTAGCAAGTCTTCTTTCAAGTAATGGGATGTTAATTAAACGACCACTTGTGTTGGATAATGGGGTTGCGATGTTTGGCTTCAAAGAAGAAGTGTATGAAGAGAAATGGAAGAGATAAGATGAAAAAGTATAGTGAAAATGGACTATGGATTAAACAAGACGGTTCAGAATATGTTATTGGTCTTTCGCAAAAAGGACAAGATGACCTTGGAGATGTGAACTTTGTGGAATTACTAAAAAGTGAGTCAGTTACTCCAGAAGATTCGATTATTAGTGTCGAAGCTGCAAAGGCAGTGACAGAATTACTATCTCCACTGAGCGGAACAGTCGTGGCTTTCCATGATGAATTAGAAGATAATCCAGAGTTCTTAAATGAATTAGAAGAAGAGAAAAACTGGATTGTTCGTCTAAATGGAGTAGATGAAGCTGCATTCAATGCTTTATTGGATGAAGATCTTCCATGTGAACAATGTGAAGTGAAATAAAAGATAAAAAAGAAAACTACGAGTTCTCAGCGAGTGAGAATTCGTAGTTTTTTATTATGCATTTTGTTTGGATCGAATGACACGCTCCACAAAGTTATCAAATAATCCTTGCATTACATTGCTATCTTCAATTAATACTTCTGGATGCCATTGAACGGCAACTACACTTTGGTCCTTTGATTTAGATTCGAACGCTTCGATCAGTCCATCCGTACTCCAAGCAACTGGAAAAAAGTCTGTTGCTAATTGTTTAACCGCTTGGTGGTGGTAAGAGTTCACAATGGAAGTTGTTCCTAGAACACGAGAAAGTTCGCTGCCACTTGCGATTTGAATGGTATGAGTGGGTTGACTTGGCATCGTTTTTTGCGTATGTTTCACAGAAATATTTTCGTACTGTGATTCGATGTCTTGGTAGAGTGTTCCACCAAGGGCAACGTTTAAAATTTGTAAGCCACGACACACTGCAAAGATGGGTTTGTGTTGTCTATAAGCTTCTTTAATAAGCTCAATTTCAAACGCATCACGAGCAGGGTAAGTACGTTCTAATTTTAAGTGCGGTTCTTCGCCATATAATAATGGAGAAACGTCTTGTCCACCCGCTAATAGAAGTCCATCTACCCGTGAGATGAATTCTTTTGCAAATTCTGGGTTACTGATGGGAATAATGACAGGAATTGCATTTGCCTTTTCAAGGCCACGGACAAAACCGTTAGCTGCGTACGATAAAATGTAACGATCTTCTTCCGTATTATCTTGGCGATGATTTCCAGCAATACCAATAAGTGGATAAGTTTGCATGTGTATCAGCCTTTCTTTCAAAAATATGTTTCATCATACCGCATTTTTATGAAAATGAAAAGCATAATAACACGATTTTTAGAGAGCGTCTATTTGCGAATCGTTCTCAATTAGGATAAAATAAGACAGAATAGAATGATTATAAAGGAGAATGAATCGTGGCAACTTTAGAGATTAGAAATCTACATGTATCGATTGAAGACAAAGAAATTTTAAAGGGTGTTAATTTAACGATTAACACTGGAGAAATTCATGCAGTCATGGGACCAAACGGAACTGGAAAATCAACACTTTCCGCAGCCATTATGGGTCATCCAAGTTATGAAGTAACGCAAGGGGAAATCCTATTAGACGGCGAAAACGTCTTAGAAATGGAAGTAGATGAACGTGCTCGTGCAGGTCTATTCTTAGCGATGCAATATCCTAGTGAAATCGTTGGGGTGACAAACGCAGAATTTATGCGTTCAGCTATCAACGCTCGTCGTGAGGAAGGCGACAAAATGGGAGTTCGTGAATTCATCAAGAAGTTAGATGAAAAAATGGCCCTATTAGACATGCCTGAAGAAATGGCAGAACGTTACTTAAACGAAGGATTCTCAGGCGGTGAGAAAAAACGTAATGAGATTCTTCAATTATTAATGATTGAACCAACCTTTGCGATTCTAGATGAAATCGACTCAGGCTTAGATATTGATGCGTTGAAAGTTGTTTCTCGTGGAGTGAATGCGATGCGTGGAGACCACTTTGGATCATTAATTATTACGCACTACCAACGTCTTTTAAACTATATTGAACCTGATGTAGTACATATTATGATGGATGGCCGTGTTGTGATGACAGGAGATGCGTCTCTTGCTCGTCGCCTAGAAGCTGAAGGATACAAAGGAATCAGTGAAGAATTAGGAATCAAGATTGAGCATCAAGAGTAGGAGTGAGATTGTGGCAGAGACAAAATTAACCATAACACCAGAAGAAATCACCGCATTCTCTCTTACAAAGAATGAACCAGAGTGGTTTCTACAAACACGTTTAAAAGGGTTAGAACTTGCTAAAACGCTAGACTTACCATTTATTGAACGTGTGAAATTCCACCGTTGGAACTTATTTCAGTCTTCAATCGGAGAAGGCACTTCAATGATTGAGGAGCTTCCAAAAGTGATTCCAACAGCAGCTGGAAGTGCAAAAATTGTACAACTAGGTGCGGTATCTTACTGGGAAGAAATGAATGCTGAAACAGCCATGAATGATGTACTGGTAATGGATTTATTTGACGCTTTGGAACAATATCCAGAGCTTGTTAAACCGTACTATATGACAAAAGCAGTACCAGTAGATGAAGATAGCTTAACGGCTTACCACGCAGCTATGGTCAACTCAGGAGTATTTATTTATATTCCTAAAAATGTAGCCGTGGAAGAAATTATTGAATCTCATTTCGTTCAAAATAACTTAGTGGAAGAAGCGTTCGTAAAACACGTTTTAATCGTGGCGGATGAAAATAGTTCGGTCTCTTATGTAGAACGTTTTGAGAGTGTCGGTGACAAAAAGAATACAGCCAATATTGTTGTAGAAGTGATTGCGAAACAAGGAGCGAAAGTTCAATTTGCGGCTGTGGATACTTTAGGTCAATCAACAGATGCGTATGTGAACCGTCGTGGTTATCTTGAAAAAGATGCAACGATTAACTGGGCACTTGGCATTATGAATGACGGAAATGTGATTGCAGACTTCGACTCTGAATTACGAGGAGATGGCTCTCATTCACAAGTGAACGTTATCGGTATTTCTACAGGACGCCAAGTTCAAGGAATTGATACTCGTGTAACAAACTATGCGCCACATTCAGTCGGACATATCCTGCAACATGGTGTTATTTTAGATAAATCAACCTTAACGTTTAATGGAATTGGACATATTATTAAAGGAGCGAAATTCGCAGATGCCCAACAAGAAAGCCGTGTACTCATGCTTTCAGAAGGCGGACGAGGGGACGCAAACCCAATTCTATTAATCGATGAAAATGAAGTAACGGCTGGACACGCAGCAAGTGTGGGACAAGTGGATGATGAACAATTATTTTACTTGACAAGCCGTGGAATCTCAGAACCTGAGGCAAAACGCCTCGTGATTCGTGGCTTCTTAGGAGCCGTGATTCGTTCAATTCCTTCAAATACTCTTCAAAAAGAACTTGTGGATATGATTGAACAAAAGTTGGTTGCAAGCTATGATTAGTAAAACGTTTCGAGAAGACTTTCCGATTTTAAAGCGTGAAGTCAACGATGAAGTGCTTGTCTATTTAGACAATGCAGCAACCACGCAAAAGCCACGTTCAGTCGTAGAAGCCGTTGAGAAATTCTATGCTACTCATAATGCGAATATTCATCGTGGGGTGCATACATTAGCACAGGAAGCGACCGATTTGTATGAGGCAGCTCGAGCTAAAGTGGCGAAATTTATCAATGCTAGTAGTGCCAAAGAAGTGCTCTTTAATCGAGGAACGACAACCAGTTTAAACTGGGTTGCACAAGGATTTGCACAGGGCCGCCTCCAAGAAGGAGACGAAATTTGGATTAGCCCGGCTGAGCATCATTCGAATGTAGTTCCTTGGCAACAAGTGGCAAAACAAACAGGAGCTGTTTTACGATATTTTTCACTGACCAAAGAAGGCGAGCTAGATCTTGAAGCAGTTGAAGATTCTTTAACCGAGAAGGCGAAAATCATATCGATTAACCACGCTTCAAACGTTCTAGGAACGGTAACGGATGTGAAACGCGTTGCAGAATTAGTTCACACAGTAGGAGGAGTCCTTGTTGTGGATGGTGCTCAAGCAGCGCCGCATCAAAGAGTGGATGTCCAAGCGTTAGATTGTGACTTCTATGCCTTTAGTGGACACAAGATGCTGGCTCCAACAGGAATTGGTGTCTTGTATGGAAAAGAAGCACTTCTTCAAGAGATGAATCCTGTCGAATTTGGTGGCGAAATGATTGATTTCGTGTACGATGAGGAGAGTACATGGAATGAATTGCCGTGGAAATTCGAAGCCGGCACTCCAAATATCGCAGGAGCCATCGGACTATCGGCTGCCATTGATTATTTAGAAGAAATTGGGATGGAGAATATTCATCAGCATGAACAAGAAATTATCACGGTTCTCTTACCGAAAATGCAAGAGATGGAAGGTGTGACGGTATATGGGCCAAGTGACCCCGAAAGACATTCTGGTGTCATTAGTTTTACCATCGATGGTATCCATCCACACGACATCGCAACGGCGCTTGATATGGAAGGTTTTGCGGTTCGCGCAGGACATCATTGCGCGCAGCCTTTAATGAGAAGGCTCGATGTACCTGCAACGTGCCGTGCAAGTTTTTATATCTATAACACGCTTCAAGAAGCAGAGCAGTTTTTAGAAGCATTAGAAAAAGTAAAGGAGTTTTTCCAATATGGCCTTATCTAAATTAGATCAGCTTTATCGTCAGGTGATTTTGGATCATTCGTCTCATCCGCACCATAAAGGACTGGTGGATGATGCGAGCATTCCAACGATTGAATTTAATAATCCAACGTGTGGAGATGTGTTGCAGTTGCAACTGATTGTAAACGACAACGGCGTGATTGAAGATGTTCACTTTGACGGACACGGCTGTACGATTAGTATGGCGAGTGCCAGCATGATGAGTGATGCGATTATTGGAAAGACGATTGATGAAGCACTCACCTTAGCAGAAGATTTCTCAAGTCTAGTGCAGGGTGAATCTGTGGATGAAGAACCTTTAGGGGATGCGGCGCTCCTTGCCGGTGTTCAAAAATTTCCAGCGCGTATTAAATGTGCCACTCTTGCGTGGAAAGCATTAGAACGTGCAGTAGAAAACGAGAAAGCATAAGAAAGTGGTGACAAAATGAGTGGAGTTCCTGAATTAGCCGATTACAAATATGGCTTTCATGAGGATGTAACACCTGTTTATGAAACAGGAATGGGATTAAGTGAAGAAGTCGTTCGTACGATTTCAAAAGTGAAGAACGAACCACAATGGATGCTTGATTTCCGATTAAAATCATTGAAGACATTCGAAAATATGCCAATGCAAACATGGGGTGCGGACCTTTCAGATATCGATTTTGATGCAATTACTTATTTTAAACGTGCCAGTGATAAACCTGCGCGTTCATGGGATGATGTTCCTGAAAAAATTAAAGACACCTTCGAGAAAATCGGGATTCCAGAAGCAGAACGTGCGTATTTAGCAGGAGCTTCAGCACAATTCGAATCGGAAGTAGTTTATCATAATATGAAAGAAGAATTCGATAAACTTGGAATTATTTTTACAGATACAGATTCTGCTTTGAAAGAATATCCAGAATTATTCGAAAAATACTTCGCTAAACTTGTACCGCCAACGGATAACAAGTTAGCAGCTTTAAACTCAGCAGTATGGTCAGGCGGAACGTTCATCTATGTACCAAAAGGCGTGAAATGTGATGTACCGCTTCAAACGTACTTCCGTATTAACGACCAAAACATGGGTCAATTCGAACGTACGCTCATTATCGTAGACGAGGGAGCGAGCGTGCATTATGTTGAAGGATGTACAGCACCAACATATTCTTCAAATAGCTTACATGCGGCGATTGTAGAGATCTTTGTTGAAGAGGGTGGATACTGTCGATATACAACGATTCAAAACTGGTCCGATAACGTGTATAACTTGGTAACGAAACGTGCCAAAGCTGCTGCTCATGCAACCGTTGAGTGGATTGATGGAAACCTTGGAGCGAAGACAACAATGAAATACCCATCAGTATTCCTAGAAGGACCATATGCGAAAGGAACAATGTTATCCATCGCGTTTGCCGGAGAAGGCCAACACCAAGATACAGGTGCGAAAATGATTCACAATGCGCCACATACTTCAAGTTCAATCGTTTCAAAATCGATTGCTAAAGATGGTGGTGCCGTAAACTACCGTGGTCAAGTAACATTTGGGAAGAAATCAGATTATTCCATTTCTCATATCGAATGTGACACGATTATTATGGATGACAAGTCGAAATCAGATACGATTCCATTTAACGAAATTCATAATGATAAAGTAGCTCTAGAACACGAAGCCAAAGTGTCAAAAATTTCAGAAGAGCAATTGTTCTACTTGATGAGTCGTGGAATTAGCGAGTCAGAAGCAACAGAGATGATTGTTATGGGATTCGTTGAACCATTTACAAAGGAACTTCCAATGGAATATGCCGTTGAACTAAATCGTTTAATTGAGTACGAGATGGAAGGTAGCGTCGGTTAAAGATGCAAACAGCCAAGAAACACTTGTTTTATCAGGTTTCTTGGCTATTTATATTCAATTTTTTGCTACCATTGATTATGGGACTTAGTAGTTATATGATAGTAGTGTAATTACAAAGTATAAATGGGGGTATTTATCTATCTGAAGGATGGAAATTTTACGGAGCGTATTGCAGAATGCTATAAAAGAGATTTTGATTCTCGTTTAGAGTCTAAAAGAGAAAAAGATAAATTATACAATCGGTTTCAAAGCGGGGAAGATATCTTTTGAAGAGTATAGAGAGAATCACTTGGATTTGGTAAAAAAATCAATATATTTCTTACAAAAGGTATGTTTTA
>ERZ772874.1025-NODE-1025-length-14879-cov-27.509916_pt1 | contig 14879 bp, 13 predicted proteins | sample MGYA00580586_ERZ772874 | MGnify/ENA primary metagenome ERZ772874 (study PRJEB29015, sample SAMEA2737952) | human oral metagenome | biome: human oral; feature: human-associated habitat; material: dental | place: China | collected 2154 ... | reverse complement strand
TCTTTTTGGTTTGGCTGCGGTTTTTCAGGCTTCTTCTCTTGCTGGTTCGGCGTAGTTTGTTTAGAATTAGAGCTTGTGCTAAATTTACTGCCGTTAGGGTTATTGCTAGAATCGGAATTATCAGAGCCAGAATTAGAATTGGTAGTTGTCTTTTGCTGCTGATTAGCACTACCCGCATCTTTCGACGCAGCACGCACGGCAATATATAAGCCTATTCCTACCCCCGCTAGTATTAAAATAACTAGGATAATTACAAGTTTTTGTTTTTTCATACTTTGATTGTAGCAAGGAAACCGGTTATGTCAATCCGGAGGTGGCGGCCTGCGAAAATAGTCAAAGCATAGTGTATAATATAGTCAGCGCGGGTATCGTATAACGGCTATTATGTATGTTTCCCAAGCATGAGACGAGGGTTCGACTCCCTCTACCCGCACCATTTCAAACTATTATCATGAACCTTTAAGATAACGCTGGCACGCGTTATAATTAAAATATGAAAAAAGCTGTCATGAAGAGGCTGCTTCCGCTGTATGTTGGCAAGTTCTTCTTAAGCTTTGTACTTTGGTATTCAATTGAAAAATTATTCATAAGAAGTATCGGCATCGACAATTTTGGAATTAGTTTGATCGCGATTATTCTGTTGATATCATCCGTTTTGACCGAAATTCCATCAGGAATTATCGCGGATCGTTGGAGCCGCAAAGGCTCAATGGTGCTGGCTGGGCTGTTCTTAGGAATTAGCAGCTTGATGGCCGGCGCTAGCGATAATATCTTTATGTATGCCGCCGCTGTGACGATTTGGGGTCTTCATGATGCTTTTTCGAGCGGAACTGGCGCAGCTATGATTTACGATACGCTGCTCGAGGAGCAAGGGCACGCCAGGAACTTTAATCGAGCACTAGGACTATACGAAACTTTAGGCGGGATAGCGTTAATTATCAGTAACTTTTTAGGCGGCTGGATCGGCGAACATTCGCTGCTGCTGACATTTAATTTAACGATTATTCCAGTTGCGGTATCTATGGTCTGTCATCTGATATATAAGGATGCAAAAATTAGCCGTGAAGTGGCTGATGAAAAACTTATCAAACATACTAAAAATACATTCAAATGCGTTTTCAAAAGTAAAAGCCTACTTTGGCTGATGACTGCGATTATGATAGTCTTTTGTATCCAAAAGATGAATCGTGAAGCTTATCAGCTGTGGTATATTGCGCTGTCGGCTCCGGCGATAGTATTTGGTATCGCTGGTTCGTTCATAGAAGGCTTGGGCGGACTGGGTGGCTCGTTGGTCAAGTACCTCAGCTCAAGGCGAATAAATATAGTTCTGTCGATTTTGCTAGGCTTGGCATTGCTCGCGCTTTCAGTGGGCAGTAATCTATGGATAACTATCGCCGCACAGGTCTTAATAGCGGTAGTCTCGGGGGCGCTGTTATTCCATTTTACTGCGCAGATACAGCACCAGTTGCCATCGCAGTACCGCACAGGTTCCGGCTCGGTGATAAACGCCGTGGGACGAATTGTCCTCATGCCGCTAACGTTTGTATTTGGAGTTTTGTCAAACCAAAGCGTTTTCATCGCTGGTTGGATGCTGGTGGTTTTGTCAGGGCTAGCTATTTTCGTGCAGCTAAAGCTTGATGGGCAAGCTTCACCTTAGTAGCGCACTTCCCATCCCCGTCTATCTGTGCTACAATTAATCACCAAAGGAAGGTCTGCGTTAACATCAGACCATATTTTTATGAAGGACGCTAGCAAGATTCGCAATATTGCCATTATTGCCCACGTCGATCACGGCAAGACGACCATGGTTGATGGGCTACTCAAACAGTCGCGCACATTTCGCGACAACCAGGCTGAAATGAGCCAAGAACTGATCATGGATTCGGGCGATCAGGAGCACGAACGCGGTATCACCATCACCGCCAAACAGACCTCAATTTTTTACGGTGATTATAAAATCAACATTATCGACACGCCGGGACACGCTGATTTTTCAGGCGAGGTCGAGCGGACACTGCAGATGGCGGATGGCGTCTTGCTGATCGTCGATGCCCAGGAAGGGCCGATGCCGCAGACTAAGTTTGTGCTGAGTAAGGCGCTAGAGTTGGGGCTGAAGCCAGTGGTGGTGATTAATAAAATTGATAAGCCGGCGCGGCGAATCGCCGAAGTCGAAGACGAGCTGAGCGATCTATTTTTGGAGCTCGCGACTGATGATAGTCAGCTGCATTATCCGATTTATTACGCCGTTGGGCGCGACGGCAAAGCCTGGCGAGAGATTCCTACCGACCCGAGCGAAGACGCCGATCTCACACCGATTTTTGAAGCGATTATCAATGACATTCCAGCACCGAGCGTCACGGCTGACGGCGGGTTTCAGATGCTGGTGACCAGTTTGCAGTACGACACATTCCAAGGTAAATATGCCATCGGGCGGATCGCTCGCGGGTCGGTCAAGCGCGGCCTGGCGGTTAGCCTGCTGAAGCACGGCGAGGTGTCAGGTTCAGCGCGAATCGAGAAAGTTTTTGGTTACCGCGGGCTAAACCGTGAAGAGCTTGACGAGGCGTTTGCCGGCGACATTGTGGCGCTGGTTGGCGTGAGTGAAGCGCATATTGGCGATACGATTGCCGACAAAGAACAGCCGGAAGCCTTGCCAGCAATCGATATCGAAGCGCCGACGCTGAGCATGTACCTCGGCCCAAACACCAGCCCGATGAAAGGGCGCGAGGGTGAATTTACCACCTCGCGGCAGATTGGCGACCGCTTGCAGCGAGAACTAGAAACCAACGTGGCGCTGCGTGTCGAAGAAAACGGCATCGGCTTTACGGTGTCTGGCCGCGGCGAGCTGCACCTGAGCGTCTTGATCGAAACCATGCGGCGCGAAGGCTTTGAGTTTGAAGTCGGCCGCCCGCAAGTGGTGACTATCACCGAGGACGGCATCGAAAAAGAGCCAATTGAAGAATTGCAAATCGAAATCGGCAGCGAATTCATCGGCGCGATCAGTCAAGAACTCGGTGCCCGCCACGCTGAAATGAAGTCGCAAGAGACCACCGCCAGCGGCGCTACCCGCATCACCTATGTACTGCCGACCAGGGCGTTGATTGGCCTGCGCAACGTGCTGTTGACCGCTACCAAAGGCACCGTGATCATGAATTCCCTGCCGCATGGCTATCAACCGCTGGGCAGTAAATTGCCAAAGACCCGCGGCGGCGTGCTCATCGCCTTTGAAGCTGGCACCACCACGCCGTATGCCCTGCAAGCGGCCGAGGCGCGCGGCGAACTCTTGGTCGGGCCGGGCACGGAAGTCTATGCCGGGATGATCGTCGGCATTTACAACCGCCAAGAAGACATCGAAATCAACGTCTGCAAGGCTAAGCATCTGACCAACATGCGCTCCAAATCGTCCGATGGCACAGTGCAATTGACGCCATTTACCCAGTTTAGCCTGGAGCAATGCATCGATTTCATCGAGGACGACGAGCTGCTGGAAGTGACGCCAAAATCTTTGCGCCTGCGTAAACGTTACCTCGACGCTAATGAGCGAAAGCGCGCTAATAAAAAATAAGTTTTTAATAAGAATAAGAGGGTTACTATGACAAAAAAATGGCGCGACGTTAACGGATTTTATCAAATCTATCCGCGATCGTTTATGGATTCCAGCGGCGATGGCGTCGGCGATTTACGCGGCGTGATTGAGAGACTTGATTACATTAAGGGCGGCGATAATTCGCTCGGTATCGATGCGATTTGGTTTTCGCCGTTTTATCCGTCACCGCAAGCCGATATGGGCTACGACGTGGCGGACTATTGTGATATTGATCCGATTTTCGGCTCGCTTGATGATTTCAAAGAGTTGGTCGAGAAAGCACACGCTCGCGATATTAAAGTAATGGTCGATTTCGTACCCAATCATACCAGTAATCAGCATCCGTGGTTTTTAGAATCGCAAAGCTCCAAGGACAACGATAAGAATGATTTTTATGTTTGGCGCGACGCTAAACCTGACGGCTCAGAACCGAACAACTGGCTAAGCATTTTTGGCGGCAGCGCTTGGCAATGGCACGAGGGGCGCCAGCAGTATTACTTGCACACGTTCCTGAAAGAGCAACCAGATCTCAATTGGGATAATCCTGAGGTGCGCCGCGAAATGCACGACGTACTACGTTTTTGGCTAGACCTGGGTGTCGATGGCTTTCGAGCGGACGCAGTGCGCTGGATCAGCAAAGATCCGGAAATGCGCGACGACCCAGTTGCCGAGCGCTATCGCGGTAAAAAACCGCCCACGAAATTCGACGATTTGCAGCACAAATATAGCCGCTTCTGGGATAATCTTTTCCCATATTTACGGGAACTAACAGATATAGTCGCCTCATATCCGAATCGAATCATGGTTTTTGAAGATTATCCGGATGGTAATTATAGCACTAGCGAACAATATTTGGGTTTTTACGGTGTCAATCCAAAAGTATCAATGCCTTTCAATTTTGAAGGATTACACGCCAAATTTAATGCCGAATCGATGAGTACAATAGTCAATGAATTCCAAGGTATGATCAACCCCGACGTGCATACGCCAGTCTACTGCTTTAGTAATCACGACCAATCACGCATCGTTACGCGCTTCGGCGGAGAGAAACAAGCTCGCTTAATTGCGTTGATGCAACTGACGCTGCCAGGGCTGCCAGTAATATATTACGGCGACGAGATTGGCATGAGCAATGGACCAGTTCGCTTTGAAGAGATTCAAGATAAGTCGGTTTTCAGCCACGGCAATGACGAATCTGTCGGGCGCGACCCAGAACGCACGCCGATGCAATGGACGGCTGGCCAAAATGCTGGATTCAGTACCGCTAAACCATGGCTGCCAGTAAATCCTGCTTGCCAGAACGTCAATGTAGAATCAGAGCAGAACGAACCAGACTCATTTTTGGCGCTATACCGCCGCTTATTAACCTTGCGCAGCCGCTACGAAATCTTGCGCACTGGCGAATACGAGCCGCTCAGCGATACAGATAATGACATATTTGCTTACGCGCGATGGATTGGCCGAGAGCAGCATGTCTTTGTCGCATTAAATTTTGGCGATACCAAACACCGTGTTACTTTACCTCATACCGGCAGTATCTTATGCGCCACAAACCCAACCGATTACCCCGAGGTTGCCGATGACGGCTCGATAGAGCTACGCCCATACGAAGGTATACTGATTGGATGCAGCGAGCACCGGCTATCAATTGAATAAAAAAACTGGCCGCTCTAGAAAAGGAGCGGCCTATTCGTATAGAGAAACTTTTGGTATTTTAATTAACCAGAGTCTCTTTCACGCGCCTAGAAACAAAGAAGTATAAACAAAGCAATCCCATAGAAATCCCGCTAGCAATGATAGTACTAGTCATACTAATAATTGAGTCAGTGTTCGGAGGTCTTTTGATCACGCTATCAACTACCGCAGAACTTGCTGAATAGAAGAACGAGGCTACCAGCGCCGCAACCGCCAGCCACTTGCCAAGCTTCTTTTGCAGATTAATAAGCACCACCGCGACAGTAGTCAGTACAGCAATGATTGGCATGAATATCACCGAAACGACAGCCGACGGATCGCCTAGGTTTAACAACGAGGTAAAAAACAAACCAACCGAACAAACGCCATCGATCGCTAGACACACCATGAAAAATGCGAGCCAGCCCTTGACACCTTTGAGCGACTGCGCCATAACAACATACTGGACTGGCGCCGCTTGCGGCTGCGCGAAATACTGCTGGTTGACTTGCTGCTGTTCATAAGGAACATTCTGCTCAGCTGGCGCTGGCCCGTACTGCGGATCGGCAGCGCCTGGCTGCTGAATGCTCGGTTGCGGTTGTTGTGATGATTGTCGTGCCATTTGTATTATTCTCCTTTACTTTTTATTATAATCGTATGGATACTGGACATTATTTTGCGGATATTGCTGCGATACAGGCGGATAAGGCGTTTGGCCTTGCTGCTGGGGATACTGCTCTGGCTGCGACGGATATTGAACTGGTTGCTGTGAGTATTGAACTGGTTGCTGCTGCAGCGAATACTGATACTGCAGTGGTTGATTAGGATATTGAGGCGAAACTACATATTGGCCGTTTAGAGAAGTATTCGCATAATACGCTGGCTTTTCATTCTGGTATTTAAAAACGTTAACACACCAAGCAATTCCTAATATCATCACGCCGAAAGGTATAGGCAAAAAGAACACCGCATCACCAAAGCCTACCACAGAATAGAAGTTTAAATAAATCCAAAAAACAACAAAAGATATGACCGATATAGAAAGCGTACAGGCAGCTGCAATTTTGGCTACTAGTTTGTTTTTACTCGCCAAGTAAGCTATCCACAAAATTATAGACGATATCACCGACAGTGCCAGAACAATCGGCATGACTATTTTCACTACTTGAATCAAATAATAGTTTGCTTCGCTCGAAAAGTCTTTCATCGAACCATTCATGCTGAATAAACCAATCGGAAGGCCTATCGTCAAGAATAAACTGATCGCGTAAACAATCGACAATCCGATGACGTTGCTTTTTCTTGAATAGTTGACATAAACGTATTGATATTGAGTCTGATTCTGATAAGCTTGTGGCGAAGTGGCTGCCGTCGGTTGATTCTGCTGTTCGGGTTGCGCTTGCGCCTGTTCAATTTGCGGCATTGGCTGCTGGACTTGCTCTACCTGCAACGGTTGAATTTGTTCGCCTGGGACTGGTTGAGTACTTTGCTGCGGCTGGATTTGCTCGCGTTGGCTTGCCTGAGCGCCATTTTGCTGCTGATTAGATCTGCGCTGCTCGGATTTCTTTGCATTCTTGCTACTCATACATTTAATGTATCATACTATTTATGTTTATGACGCATGTTAGCGATATTTGCATAGATTGTACAGCAAAAAATTCAGTAAAAACCCGTTAGCGGTTTGAGGCCTCTTTCCTAACCTCTTCCGGCAAAAATCCCTTTTCATGCTGGAAGCCAGCTTGCCATTTGTAATCTTTAGCGTAGCCCAAATCTTTCATTAACTTAGTGGCAGCATTGCGAAGATGCAGCGGCACTGGCGAGTTCGGGTACTTGTGCGCCAGAGAAAAAGCCTCATTCATCAAATCAGTAATCTCGCGCGACTTCTGACTGCGAGCCAGAGCGATGGCGCAGTGAAATAGATTGTACTTGGCTTCAGGCAAGCCAACGCGCTCCACCGCCTCAAAAGTAGCAACTGCCAAGCTCAGCGCACCATTGCCAGCTAGACCAATGTCTTCTGACGCAAAGACCACCATCCGCCGAGCGATAAACTTCGGGTCTTCGCCAGCGTCAATCATGCGCGCTAAATAATACGCCGCAGCTGTCGCATCGCTACCACGCAGCGACTTGATGAACGCTGAGATGACGTCATAATGCGCATCGCCTTTTTTGTCATAACCAGGTAAACGTCGCTGAGCTGCTGCCTTGACTACCTCCGGCGTGACTTTCTCACCAAAGCTCAACGCCAATTCCAAATTACCCAGTGCCACCCGCGCGTCGCCGTCCGCCAATTCCGCCAGATAGTCCAAAGCTTTGGGCGACACCCGCTTGGTTTGTTTCAAAGTCTTCAGCGCTCGCTTCAGCACCAATATAATTTCATCTTTGGTCAGCTGTTTGAGCACCAACACCCGCATCCGGCTGAGCAGCGGCGTGATCACCTCAAAGCTCGGGTTCTCGGTGGTCGCGCCAATCAAGGTGATCAGCCCGCTCTCGACGTGCGGCAAAAACGCATCTTGCTGCGCCTTGTTAAAGCGATGGATTTCATCGACAAACAAGATTGTCCTCAATCCTAAATTCCAGTTTTGCCTGGCGTGTTCAATTACCCGCTCGACATCTTTTTTGCCGCTAGTCACCGCTGACAGCTCAACAAATTCGGCATTGACTTCACGGGCAATGATCCGCGCCAAGGTGGTCTTACCTGTCCCTGACGGTCCCCACAAAATCAAACTGACTGGCTCGCCGCGCCTAGCAATCTGTCGCAGCAACTCGCCCTCGCCCAGCAAGTGACTTTGTCCAATCACCTCATCCAGCGTTTGCGGCCGCATCTGTTCCGCCAGCGGTATTCGTCCCATAGTTATATTATACGCCAATTAAGAACGCAGGCGACTAAGACGGCTTTAATTACCGCAGCTAGCGTAACACGATCACCACCATTGATAACTTGGTTGGATTACTACCGCAACTAGCAACACGCGGCTAATGCAAATTATCAACGCTGCCGGTAGCGCACCGCTCTTTAGCGAGACATTTTGCCAGCCCGTCCGCGGCCCGTTCCAATCATCCGCGCGATATGAGAAAATCTTAGGCGTGAGATTTACAAATCATACGCGGAAGATTTCAAAATCTTACATGTAGAATTCGAGAATTGTACGCGCGAGATTAGTCGGCCGCACGTTCTTCCTGCTTTTTACATATCGCTCCGATTTATTCAGCAAAGGCAAAGTTTCGTATATCAAGAGACACGGCAATACATTATGTTATCTAGATTACTGTTCAAAATCCGCCTAGGAATACGCTTTCTGTGCATAGTTCCATCACTTGGCAGTCCTTTATAGACTTCATTGCTTAGTACGGCCGCCAAAACGCGCGCTGCTAGTTTTCTCTGCGCGTTAAGTTTTTTACGTAATCTTGATGAGAGATCTGATTGTTCACCTGCTGCAAAATAGTAAACGTAAGTCTTTATATCTTCAATTGGACATCCTTCCGTAGGTATATCCTGATAGGCGAAAGCACTGACTTTATCAGATTTAACAAGCGGTCTAGAGTCGGGGTCATAAAAACCATACATATAAGCATTATGTAATTGGTGATGAAACCCTCTTTCTGCTACGGCAATATTAACTATATTACTATTTGGATAACGATACGATACACCTATAGGTTCGGTAATCGTGCTAGAGCCCACTTTTTCTATATCAAATAAACCGACATATATTTCAGGAGACCTCAGTCTAATCATATAAAATTATTTATAACACACTATGAACAATAGAGCAATAGGTGGCAGGCGGTTTTTTGGAAGGACTTTACGGCTCCTCCGCCGTCAGTACTCTTCCCGACCGATAAGTCCTTAATGCTCGCAAAGCCATGCGCGCCGCCGGTCCGGCAACCAATATCTGCCACCAAAAAGCCATGCAGAAATTAACCGGCCAAGCAGCAGTGAAGCGCGCCAGCAACTCGGATAGAGGCGTGCCCGCCAGCACCAACCCGATCAAGCTCATCGCCAACGACATGCCAGTCACCATGCAAACTGTTTGCGCCAGGGTACGAGCTTTCGGACTGTCTTTCGCCTGGACGAAACGCTTCATGGCTTTGTGTGCCAAACTTGACACTACCAAACCTTCAACCAGCATAACAATCGCAAAGATAATTGGCTGCAGTAGTAGTGCTCGCCCGAGCGATTGCATCGACACGCCAGCGTGCAAAAACGTATTCAGCAAATTCATAAAAATTGACATAGTAAACGCCATGACTACGCCATAAAATACTCCTTCTCGCTTAGTGCGGGGCATATTTCCTCCTTTGATTAATGATTTTTTGGCAACAAAAAAGTTGCGCGTTATCGGTGCAACTAGGGTGTGTTATTTTTACAACATTACGCTTTGCCGGAGCAAAAGCAACGTATTGACCTCTGGAGAGTATAGCAGAGGGGCTGAATTATGTCAAGATTTGTGCAGTTCGTCAACTACTTTAATTGCTGGCTCGAATATAGCAGCATCAATCAATTTTCCTTCTTCAATATAGTCGGTCAGTTTTGGTAACATATGCAAACTTGCCCAATTGATAATCTGATTTGACGTTGGTCTTTGCTTGGCAAGCAATCTCTCAAACGATAAACGCATATCATCAATAGTCGGACAAGGCTTTCCAGTAAGTTGAGGACTTAAATACCCACCGATTGTGCGGCTAGCGATACAATAAGCTAAAAGCTCGTTATACACCGAGCGCCACGTATAACCAGCAGGTGCTATAAGCTTCTTCGGAAGGATAAGCGTCTCATATGATAATCTACCCGCTTCTTGAAATAATTTTGATTGCTGAATTAGTCCATGCGCATACTCGTGAAGTATGACGATTCTGACAGCCTCTTTTTTCTGGTCATTAAATGAATAAGGTGGTCGCAGGAGTATAAAGTCACTACTACTAATTTTATGTCCAGCAGGACTGCTTGCTTTTAAGCGCGGCGGCAATAAAAATATGGCGTTGTCTTTTATAGCTTGCTTTTCCAAACCTAGAAAAACAGCTATTTTCTGCAATTGCATATACAAATCATTATATGAAAAATCATTTACAACATCACGCCATATGCCAAGGTTTTCATGACAATCTTGCCAAATACTATCGAACCTATCGATAAGAGGAGTAGAAATATGAGCAATTAAACGAGATTTTTCATCGTCAAATTCTCCGCCATATAACTTCCGCAAAATATCGTAAGGATTAGGATCTGACTGTATAATAGTGCGTACTTGCGACAAAATAAGATTATCGGCAGGTTGAATAACTTGGTGATAATAAGTGAATAGTGGATGTTCAAACGCATACGATGTATCCCACTTAGAAACTGTTTGCAGCCAGTAAAAGAACGCTGTGTTTTTATTAATCGTCGCTATGATATTCATCTGCCTCATTATAGCAAACATCAGAAGCACCATAGGATTGAAAAGTCAAAATAACGGCAGCGTTCATGATTACGCTACCGCTTTCATACTATTCTGGTGGAGATAGAGGGACTCAAACCCTCGACCTCAGCAATGCGAATGCTGCGCTCTATCAGCTGAGCTATATCCCCATGCTTGTGGCTAAGTTGTTTACAAGGATAACTATTCCCAAAAACCGTTTACGCCTAAATTGGTGGACCTTGCAGGGCTTGAACCTGCGACCTCACGAATGTGAATCGTGCGCTCTAGCCAACTGAGCTAAAGGTCCGTGGTGGAGCATACCGGATTCGAACCGGTTACCTCTTCGCTGCCAGCGAAGCGCTCTAGCCAAATGAGCTAATGCCCCAAGCAATATCCCCTCTATCTACAATATCAAAAAACCGCTACAATTTCTAGTAGCGGTTTGTGCTGCTACGCGCCCACCCGGGGCACGGCGTTGGTATGATGTTTGTTTTCGCAACAGGGCGGCCCCATTGCGTACCAGCATAAGCACATTATCGCGCAACGTTTAGTAAATTGCAAGTGCTTATTCAATTTGGCTAGCGAACATCTTATAAAATTCACCCCGGCGAGCTACTAATTCGTCAACACTACCCTGCTCGACGATCTTGCCGTTTTGCATCATATAAACAACATCGGCTTTTTTGATAGTTGTATAGCGATGACTAATGGCGATAATGGTATTACCGTGCTTACCAAACAGCCGGGCGAAAATCCTTGATTCTGCCAAGGCATCAATAGCGCTAGTTGGTTCGTCTAGAATAACAATTGGCGCCTGGCGATAAAAATTACGCGCTAGCGCCAGACGCTGCCATTGTCCGCCCGACAAATCAACGCCGTTAGTACCATCGTCGTGTTCAAACCATTGCCCGAGAATCGTATCGCACTTCTTGGGTAATTTATCAATGAAAGCGCTGGCTTCAGCCTGCTTGATTGATCTTTGATAATGCTGCTCGTCATAGCTGCGCTGAACGTCTCCGTACACAACGTTCTCATAAGCTGTTGCAAATCGATATTTTATGAAATCTTGTTGCAATACTCCGAGATAGCTATGCCACGAGCTCTTATTAATATCCGCCAGCGACACATTATCAAGCAAGACCTGGCCGCGCGTCGGCTGATACAATCCCAGCAACAATTTAATAAGCGTCGATTTGCCAGCGCCATTTTCGCCGACAATAGCAATCCGTTGGCCAGCGCGAATTTTCATGTTAATATTACTTAGCGCTAGCTTGTCGTTTTTGGGATAACGAAACGAAACATTCCGCAGTTCAATCGCCTGCGGCGGTTCGAGCAATTTCCGACCTTCATTCAAGTTTCTCGGCAACCGCATAAACCTTTGGAAATCAACCATCGCTGCAATATCCTGATCAATGTTATTGAACTGCGTGATTAAACTGCCCATATCGCCAAGCGCTCTCGACATCATTTGCTCGACCAAAACAAACTGGCCTATTGGCTGAGCACGATGGATAATTTGCAGAACAATCGACAACAGCCCAACTAGCTGAGCTATTGCTTCGACAACGTCGGCTGCCAACCGTTTGATAATATAAGCGCGCTCAAATTGAATACGCTCGAGCTGGTCTTTGTCGCGCCACTTCGCTCGCATATCTAACATATAGCGCGCTGCGTTATAGATACGCAATTCCGCCAAATTTTGCGGCTGCATCACACTCCAAGAAATCGAATTGCTGCGGCGCCGAGCTTCGGTATATTTACGCCAATGCTCTGTCTGCAAACGCGACAATTTTAACTGAACTATCGCGCTAGGAATAATTGCTAAAAATAATATTAAGCCAATCCACCAGCTAACAGAAAATAGCGAAGCTAATGCTACTATTACACTAACAATTGACGCGATTATCCTAGCCATAGCATCGAAGAAGTGCGAGAAAAACGAAACAAAACTTTGCGCCTTATCAAACATGTCGGCAGTGCCTTTGTCATCGTAACGCCAAAAATCGATACTAACAAAATGCTCGTACAGCTGGTCGCTAATAGCCGAGCTGATTTTATACGAAGTGAATTGATCTATATAATTCTGCAAACTACTCCACGCCATCATGAGTACCCCCAGCAACACAGTCGCTGCAACACACCAAATTGCTCTTGTGCCCGCTTGCTCGTCACCAGCGAAGCCAGCCGCCAGATAAGTAGTCGCTTGCGCGGCCACAAACGCAGTAACTAACGGAATAGCCGAACCGATAATCGTACCGATTATTTTGGTAACCGCCGCCAGCGGAGAAGCTTTGTAAGTCGTTATCGCCACCGTGCCAAAAGCTTTTAACGTTTCATTGAAAGATAGCTTCTTTGGTTCTGCCATGATTAATCGCATTCAGATTTTATCAGGGTAATAATAGCAGTATCTAGCTCGCTCTCGCTATGCCAGGTTTGCGTCCGCCTAGCGAGATCTGGTAAATACGATTTGCCCGCAGCGCTCTGATGTTGCGCCAATAGAATTGACTTATCGCGAGCTATAGCAGCACCGATTTCTATCAGCATACCTTCACTGCGGCGCGGCGAAGTTTGAATTACTAGTATTTTGTCGCACTCATTCATTTGATCAATTGCTCGCCGCAAAAACTGACGCGGATTGCCGTAACTTTCGGTCGCGCTATCAAACAAATTACAATAAACCTCATGCCCACAGCCCTCAAGCAAATCAACCACCCGGCGCATACGCGCTTCAACTTTCAGTTTGTCCTCGCCAGTAAAAGCATATGAACAGAATATTTTATGCTTTTTCATAATCCTATTTTATCACCTAGCCGGCAAAAACTTCGTAAAAAGAAGTTATTATCCTCTGGCGCAAGGCGTCATCAAGCGGGACTATCGCTGCGTGATTACGTCCGCCGATAGTCATGTGTTCAATAATTAACGATAAACCGCGTACAATCTTAATGCAGGCGATTTCTCGCTGAGTAGTCGGCTCCTCACCCAGCCGCTCAATGACCAGGCGCCGAATATTACGCATACGCTCGGCGGTTTCGGGACGTTCCATTTCGCGGTTGTAAGTAAAATTAACCACATCGTACCAGCGCGGCCAATCATCGCGGAAACTCTCGAAATCAACTAGCCAATATTTATCGCCGTCATACAATAGATTATTTTCGGTAAAATCCGCATGCATTGGTCGAGCTTCACACAAGCTATGATTATTACGCAAGAAATCCAAGCTAGCCCGAAATATTTCCGGCGGCACCACTTCTAAATTAAACCCGGATATACTTCGCTCTAGCTTCTGCCAAATATATTCTCCGTCTTTATTTTGTCGCGACCAGCGCGAGCAACGACGTTTCTGATTGCGAAAATAGCGATCCATTTGCACGAAGCTTTGTACAAAAAAGTCATCAGGCACGTCGGCTAGCTCTGGCGTCCATCCGTTGATAAATTGCGTTAAGATTTTCACATCGTCATGATACAGCAATTTTGGCACAGAAAATGGTATATCGTTAAAATTACGAGTCAATTTATCAAAAGTTCGCAAACCATTCGCTTCGCGCAATATTTCATCTTTGCCAGTCACCCCAGGCTGCGACTGCTTGCAAAACATGCGCTCGCCAAGCCAATCTACTTCACTAACCGCAAACCTATGATTCTGGCGAATAACTCTGATAGTCTTTAGATCAGCGCTACCATTCTTCATTTTATTCTCCTATGTGGATTAAAGGCTCGACGCCATCTTCATAAACTAAGTCGTCAATCGTGACTTCGTAAATATGTTTATCGTCGCGAAACGCAAAAAATCGGACGGTTTTATGTTGCTGCCAGGCTTGAACTATTTCCGCTCGCACACCATCAGCAATATCGCCAAATACCCACAGCTCATCAGCGCGCGCCACCAGCGTGTTATTGGCGCGCCGCACCGTGTCGCGCTCTACCGCGTCGAGCAAAAAATAATCAAAACTGGCAAATGGATTAATCGGCACAACGCCTTGATCAAGTGCAAATTTCGTTACGAAAAATCTCATGTAAAAATATTTCTTGGACATGGCGGTAAACACAACTGTGTCGGCGGGTTTGATGGCAAGGGCGCGATGTGATTGTTGTGTCATAGCTATGCCTCCGTTACTGTATAAGTTCTAATAATGTTTGCTCGTCAATAATTTTAGTGCCGTATTGTTCGGCTTTTTTCAATTTACTGGCACCGACCTTGCCGCCGGCTACTAAATATGTTGTAT
>ERZ772874.1023-NODE-1023-length-14886-cov-5.704942_pt1 | contig 14886 bp, 11 predicted proteins | sample MGYA00580586_ERZ772874 | MGnify/ENA primary metagenome ERZ772874 (study PRJEB29015, sample SAMEA2737952) | human oral metagenome | biome: human oral; feature: human-associated habitat; material: dental | place: China | collected 2154 ... | reverse complement strand
CTTGTGAACGTCCTCCTTGCATACCGGCTTGTCCGCGCTGTGCGCCACCAAGTTGAGCCACGCCACTGACCCCGGAGTCTGAGCATCGCCGGAGTCAATCAGCCTGAAGCTTGCCATGAGGGCCTTGTTTTTCGCCTCAGTCTTCCCGAGCGTCGCTAAAACATCTTTGAGGGCCCCCGTCGAGGAGAGTTTTTTCACATCAAGGTAGTTTTTGACCGTGGTTTCCAGGATCGAGCGAAGCAAGATTGCGGTAGTGGTCGGGAACTCTTTGAGGGACAGTTTTCGCAGCTCGATGTAGCGATCCTTCAAATTCACCGGGACATTGTTCCAGTCCAGTCCCGACAGATCGAGCTTTTCCTTCGTCTCCGGTCGATTCGGTCCCCGACTCCCCGCCTTTTCATGCTTCTGCTGCTGCGATGATGCTTCTGTTTCAGCAACAGGGGTAGAGCTACTCGAAGACGGCACAGCTTTCAACGAAGACGACGATGAAGGCTCACTCCTGCTGTCGGTCAGCGGGGTTGGTGAAGAAACCGAAGAAGTCCTTGTCAGGTGCCCGACAAGCTCTTTCAGCTCAGGGGTGGCGACCTTGAAGGCTTCCGAACGGGTGCTGAGCCGTTTCGCCCGGATCTCAGTGACCAAGTACTCCACCGCCTGCCGATGATGCTCGGCCAGCTCCCGCCCGATGACATCCGGTTTCTTCGCCACCGGCTCTAGCAATCCGTCCTCACTGAATGAGATCCCCAGGGCGGCAGCAATCTCTGGGCGCGCATAGGCACGCTCCAACACAGTCATCTTCAAATCATTGCCTACAACGTAGCCACGTAGACTCGGATCGACGAACTGCACCCCGCCAAGGAATCGTCGTATCACCGCCCTTTTAATGTATCCCGGAATGTCTCTCACCCCAGGGTACAAAGCCTTGACGTCCGCCACAGTAGTGGAGCTATCCAACAACGAGTAATAGAACGTCGCCTGCTGATCACGAGTCCACTTTTTCTTCGAGGTGGTGGTGTGAAGCCGAGCGATGTGAGGTTTGGCTGTTCCCCGATCTGGGGTCACTAGTACACGAATCTGGGTAGGGAGATTCGCCGCTTCCGCAGCGAATCGCTTCAGCAACCGCTTCACCGCCTGCTGCTGCCCCACCGCCAACTCTGGATCTTGGAGCGCTTTCAACGCACTAACCCGCCGATTGCCTTCCAACACCACATAACGTCCACTACCTCGCGGATCCTCCAACACGATCGGCACCTCGTTGTCAAAATACCCATCCCGAAGGATCGATGTCGCCGCGCCCAACACATCCTCCGATGCAAACAGATACCGCAGCGCGCCAGCTTCATCCTTCGGTTTCGTCGAGATCCGGTAGTTGTCCAAATCAAGCAGCAAATCACTGATGTCGACCATGATCATCGGCAACGGCTCGTATGCCATTCCAGTCCTCCAAACAGCTGTCCCGCCCCACCGTCGAGAACAAACCAATCCTTACAGTAGCGCCAACCGCGGCTTCCTCATAGGGCTTGCAACCGGGCCTAGGACGCCCTTCAGCCTTTTACCTCTGACCGGCATCCGTTCTTTCAGGAGACCGCTGGTTTTCCCCAGGGGGCGGCGATGCCGCGACCCTGACCATAGGCGGCAGAAACTGCCGCGATGTCACCTGACGGACCTCCCCATAATTTATGGGTACCCTAAATTGCAGAACCGTTAAACCCGGTGCGTGCTGGATCCATGATCAAACGGGGAAACGCCCCGCGCGACCTCTAGGCAGGAGCCACATCATGACCACCACTTTCACCGCCCGCACCGATTTTGCTGCCAAGCTGCGGTTAGCAGCAGTACCGGAGGATTCCGCGGTGATTCACATCCGCGACGGATACGTGGTCGGGGCCTACGCCCCAGACGGGCCACGGCAGGTCCGCCACGAAACCACAGCCGCCACCATCGTTGAGGCAGCCCTCGACGACTACGCGACCGCCCACGGGCATCGTCCCTACGGATGGGACCAGATCCGTACCGCTCTCGACGCATTCGCCCCCGAGAAGGGGGAACCCGACTGGACCAGCACCTTTCTCTACATGCTTCACCGCCAGGACGGACTGTGGGTCCGGGTGGCCCTTCCCACCTGCCCCAAAGAAAGCTTCATCCACCAGACCGCCTGCCTCACCCAGGAATACCTGTGAGTCGTCCCCGAGGTAGAGCCTCGGGGACGACGGACGAAAGGAACAAAGATTCCTTCGCTTCACCCCTTTACAGATTCTGTAAAGGGGTGTTATGCTGGGGTTGTTGGGACACCCGAAGGCAAGCAGGAGGTTGAGATGATCGGTTACCGGATTCAGGACCGGGGTCGGGACGTCGACGAGTTGCTTGATCCTGAGCAGCAGTGGTCGTTCCCCGCGTCGGGGGATGACGACCTCGTTCGGCGTGGGGTGTCTGTGATGGACTCTCTGGCTGGGTTGGCGGCCTATGTTGCGGTCACCGCGCTGTTGGCCAGCTACCCGGTGCTGGTGGAGTGCGAGGGATCGGAGTCCGGCGATGTGCCGGTGGATGCCGACATGGGTGAGCAGCTGTTGCTGCCGACCCGCGCCACCGTGATCGCCGAGGACGAGGAGTTCTTCCAGCTCGTGTCTGATCTGGTCGATCTTCACGAAGAAACCGGGATCGGGTTCGAGGAGCTCCGCGAAGTCGCGGAGTCCCGGATCTGACCCCACCCTTGCTTGTTTCCCCCACCCCGACCCGGGTGGGGAAGAAATCGAAAACCTGAAAGGAAAGGAAACGTCATGATTGATCGTTATGGATGGAGCCGCCGCACGAGGTACAACCCAGAAGAGGGCCAGGACGTGACTTGGCTGGAGACCGTGACACCAACCGGGGTGACGGTGCGGGTGGAATTGCGCCCGCACCCGGATGAGCCGGGGATGCCGGCACCCATCATCGTCGTCGAGACGCCTGATGCGCAGACAGCAAGTAGCGAACGGGTCGAGGACTGGCCCCTGATAGAGACCGTGCTACCCCGGCTGGAGTGGCCGGGCGAGGTATGGGCAGGAGTGGACGGGCCCGACCCGGAGGACCGCCGCCCAGATCAAGCCGTCGCGGACGCGATCGCGGAATTCCACCGCGACCTCCAGCTAGCCAAGGCCAGCGAGAATGATGATGCCAGCCAGGACGATGACGGCCCGGATGGGATACTGGCCTGGCTTGGCCCTGCCACAGGAGACTTGTCCAGTGAGCAGCTGGAAATGTTCCGCGAAGCAGTCACCCGCATCGACAACGCCCTGGTGGGCGAAGAGAAAGCCGATGAACGGGAAGCAGCGATGATCACCGCCCTGGAATGGTTCTGCGGGAAGACCACTCTGGCGCAGGAGGCAAAAGGCGAGCTTTTCGCCCGGCTTCGCTACGAAAAAGCGATGGCACGCACTCAAGGGGCAATGATCGCCGCTGACCTACGGGGTATCAGGGTTTCCCAAATCGCTAAAGAAACCCGCTTCTCGCGGGTGACGGTCTACCGGCGGCTCAAACCAGCCACCCCGGAGGAGGATGAGTGATGTTCAATCTTGTTGATGACGCTTGGGTCCCGGTGACTTACCGGGACGGACACCGCGCCCTAGTTGGGTTGCGGCAGCTCATGGTTGATGCCGAAGCCATCAACCCCCAGCTGGACATCCCGGACGCCAGCGTGGCACGGGCGATCGAACGTTGCCTGATCGCGGTTGTGTACCAGGCTACGAAGCCCGCCGCGTGGGCGGCGCTATGGCACAAAGCCTGGCCCGCCCAGGAGATCATCACCTACCTCGATCGGTGGCGGGACCGATTCGACCTCGACCGATTCGGCCAATACCAGATCGCGTCGGCGGCGAAGGCCCCGCACAGCGGTTTGGATCGGCTGCTGCTGGAAGGATCCAACACATCCCGGACCCCGAAGACGTTGTCGGCTGCCGAGGCTGCACAAGGGTTGCTGGGACGGTTGCTGTGGGATCCCTCGGGGATCCGCACCGGACTGGCCGGTGACCCGATGAGCAACGGGGGCCGCTCGATGCCGATCGGCCCCGCCTACCTGGCGATGGTGCCCACGTGCATCGTCCACCTCGACACCCTCGCCCACACCCTCGTCTGGAATCTCCCCGAGCCCCCGGAAAGCCCCAGCCAGGTGGATACCCCACTCTGGGAAGACGACCCAGCTGCGCCCCGACGCAGCTGGTTGGCCTCCGAAGTGGGTCCCGGCAGGGTCTTGGTGTGGCCGGGACGCCGCCTCAAACTCCACCACGACGGGGACGTGGTGGATGGGGTGCTGCTGGCCAACGGTGACCCCCTCCGCCCGGAGGGGCGTCTCCACGAGGTCGAGCCCCACGGGCTGTGGCGGCAGCCCGTGGTTCGGACGCCGAAAACCGGGAAAGTGAAAACAACCCGACGGCGTACCGGGAAACCCACCCCAGTACGACAAACCAAGGTGTCCTGGCGTACCCCAGGACAGTTGGAGCCTTTGTGGGGCGCGGCCCTCGACCTCGGTGGCCCCCGCCCCATCGGGATCCACCGACTCCTCAACCCACCCATTGTCGACGCGCCTTCCCAGGCGCGACTCATCACCATCGCCGCCCTCCTGGGAACCCATTCCTCTACCATCGACGAGGTCATTCATCGAGATCTCCTGGTCACCACCCGTGACCTGGCAGACCGGATCCACACCATCGGGCTGCTGAACGGGTTCATCATCCGCATGACAGAACTCCAAGTCGAGGCCCGGATCTACGGAAAAAGTCAACCCGATCCGCAGCAGATTGCGAAGATCCGCGAAGAGATCACCACCCGGGAGCAGCACGCCGACGTCGTCGAGGAAACCCTCACCAGCCACCTCGCCGGCCACGCCCTCGACATCACCCCCCTCCACCACCACGTCATGGCCACCGCCTCGGAGATGGAGGACCTCATCTACCGACAAAAAATCCGCCACACCACCACCGCCACCACCACCCGGGGAACCAGCGGCAACGCCCTTCCCAACAACCTCCGCGCAGCTTGGAGAACACTCCAAGACCTCCTCACAACAAGGCTGGAGAAAAAGGATGAATAATCACAGTTTTGAGGTCATCGGAGATATGGATGTCCTGGTGGAGATTCCCATCGGTTGGTGCAGTGAGGAGCCGGTGCGGCTCGATGTCATCGGGGGGAACACCCGGGTGGAGTATCTTGCGCCGGGATCTTCTGTTGGTTTGCTGTGCGATGACGCCGTCATCGCACATGCCGATGGAGTGGTTATCGAGCAGATGCGGGGATTCTCCCGGATCGAGTTGCTGGAGCAGAGCCACATCGGTTTGGTCACCGATGCGGCAATCATCGGAACACTGGATTCCACATCCGATGTGGGCACGCTCACGGGATATGCCCGGGTGCTGTACTGCGCTGGGGGCGTGGGCACGCTCTCCGGGGACGCGGTGATTCACTGCACCCCTTCCACACGCCGCGGCACGTCACCAGAAGCCGCGGTTCAGTGGTGGCTGCGCTGTAACGCCGTTCCCGTGGCAGACGGGAGCGTGGAATTGTTCACGTTCTTCCCTGAGGGATCTCCTCGCGGGGCTTTGGCACCGGAGCAGGTGCAGGAGCTTTCTGAGGGTCGTGGGGTTCTTCCTGCCTGGGGGTCTGCTGCGATGGCGTGGCGACAAAGGGACACAGAGACCACCCCCCTAACAGGGCATGTTGAATGCTGGCGGGTCCAGGTAAGGGTCGGGGAACTTTCTGCGGGAGATCCCGGACAGGCCATCTCCTTCCGGACAGCGGTCCTGCTGGAGGCTGACTCGCATGTTCCGGAGCGCTACAGGCAGTAGATAGCCTGTAACAATCAGTGGAAAGGTGGCGTCATGATGGTTTCTTCGGGTCAAGTTGATGTGCCGCATGATGGTGCGGGGTGGCGATTGCTGGTGCACATCGGGGACCACGAGTTGGGTTTCGAGGTCCAGCACAGCGACGGCAAGATCTGGCTCACTGCGCAGCGGTGGCTTCACGCGATGCCCGATCCGAAGCAGCGGCGAAACATCATCACGGCTTCTGCTAGGGCTCATGGGTGGGTGATCGCCCACGAAACGTGGCCGCGGATGAAGTCCCAGCAGCTCGTGCTCACCGAGTTGTTTCCTCTTGATTGGGAGCGGATCGTCAAGGAAGTCACCAGTCATCGTGGGATCATGTTGCAGGAGGCCGCAAGGGCGGATCGTGTGTGGCGCATGACGCTGATCGCTGCACACACCACCGGGAATATGAGCAATGCCCGCGTGGCTGCTGCGGCAGACGTCGACAAGAGCGTGGTCCATCGCCTTCACCGTCTCGGGAAGGTTCCCGATGCGGCGGAGAGCAATTTCGGTGCACTGCTTGGCACGGCGCGAATCATGCTCGATGACGAGCAGGATGGCAGCACTGATGGCTGAGCATTCGCGACCTTTCCCGAAGCAACCCCCTGAGGATCTGGCGTTGTACCTGGAGTTGACCACCGGGTTGGGAGTCGACTTCCAGGGGAACCGAATCAAAGCGGATCCCGGGCGACGGAAGAAACCCCGCTTGGTGGACCTGTTGGACACCGCACGGTTGCGCGGGGTGTCCCGAATCATCCTGTGCGGGGATTCGACTCCGACCGGGCATGACTGGCTGCTGCCATCCGAGGCCCAGATCGCGAAGGGAACCGATTTCACCCCCGGTTGGCGTGATGTCGGGCACTACCTGGGATACCCGGGTACGGGCCGCTTCAAACACGTCGAGACCGGTCACAATGTGTCGATCTCGACCAGCAGGGACTGGTTCGGCGACACCATCTTGACCCCACTCCAGGTGCAGTTCGGGCTCGAAACTTTGCGGCATGTGGTTGGTTCGGCCATTGGACATCCGGATTGGGCATTGATGCGCACCCCGTCCCAAACCGGCCTCAACGTATGGAAACAACGGCTCGACGGGATGCGGAACTTCGTGATGGAACCCATCGATCCCGATATCGGAGCCGAGATCCAAGCCACCGAACCCCAGCACCGCAACGAAATCTTCACCGAGGGTGAAGGCCACTGCGACTGCGGAGACTGCATCACCTTGATCTCTACACCCCAGATACCTGGGTTCTACTACGCCGATGGCAGGTTCATGTACCACGGGGTCGCGAAACAAGCCTACGGGGCAGGACCTGCCCACCGACTCACCGGGCAACAAGCAGCAGCCCTGTTCGCCCGGGACCCGTACTTCCCGGCACGCTACAAGGTGCGCTACCGCATCCCTAACTGGTGGGATCATCTGGGGTTCTTCCCGGTCAAACACGATTCCCATGCCCGGGGCTGGCACTGGCCAAACCGCCCCGGATACCAAGGAGAAACCTGGGTCAACGCCATCGAGGTGCACAACGCCGTCACCGAAGGCGGCTGGGAGATCGAGTTCCTCGAAGGCATCCAGCTGACCAAAACCAACGTGGTCCAGCCCCTAGCGAACGCATGCACGAACATGCTCACCCATCTGGACCAGCTCCACGCCCAAGAACGAATCGGACAACTTGGCCGTGATGTGGTCTCGTCCGCGGTCAAGCACATGTTTCGGGTCACGATCGGGAGTTTCTCTCGTCGACAACGTAACAGCACCCGATTCTCCAGCAAGTTCGAGGAGATCTCGGCCCAAGTCATTCCGGGGTCAGTACGGCAGACCGCCAACGGGGGATGGATGTATGAGGTTCCTGCGGGGTCTCGTCCAGGCGATATCGATACCTACCATCCAGAGGTCGCCGCTACGGTGTGGGGACTCTCCCGCACCCGAGTGTTGCGGTTCACCCAGCCCGGTCCAGACGGCAGCCGGTTGTACTACGGGGCGTTGCAGATCGAGCCTGATGAGTTGATCGGGATCCAAGGCGATGCGATCTACACCACCAGATTGGTCACCTCAACCTTGCCCACCAAATTGGGGGGGATCGATGACGGTTCCACCGGAAGGGTGCGGATCAAGGGCTATCTGCCCGGGCCGATTCCGACTCCAGAAACCTTGGCGCAGCGGCAGGATCTGTCGAACCGTGCCGAGGAGAACGGTTGGGAGGATGCGTTGTGACGTCTTCTCAGCAACACATCCGGGCTCTTCTGGCCCGCGGAGAGAGCTATTCCAGTATCGGTAAGAAACTTGGCCGTGACGGGTCGCTGATTCGTCAGATCAGTCTTGGAAAGAAGCCGGGCAACAACCTGAACGCAGCTCTTTCGGAGCTTGAATCGACCGGACAGGTCACGCATCCTGCCCGGCGGCGCACTACCAAGCGGGGCGGCTTGGCCAAGGTCCGTGGCCACAAGGGCGAGGAAGCACAAACTCCCATCGCACCAGCAACCCAGAGGGTACAGCCCACCGCACAGGCCAGCTCCCAACCAGCACACCTGCAACGCAGTGTGCCTGTTGGGCGAAACACCCTACGACACGAGGTCAATCGTCACCCCAGCGGCTGGGAGATGCACCGGGTCACCGTGCCTAAACGCGTCAACTCTACAAACCGTGTGGAAGGCGACAAGATCATCAAGGACGTCGTCGACCATGCCCGCGGGCAGGGCCGACGACTTGACGCCACTGTGTGGGCAGACATCGTCCGCAAAGACGGCAGCAGCGCACGCATCCCCGTCCGACTCGGAGGCAGCGGCGGCTACACCGCCCAGGCAGCCTTCGACGCCATCGAAAATGCTGGTGGGGCCCTGGGGTGGGTTGGCACCCAGCTCTCGCGCCGCTACCCCAAAGGCTCCTACAAGTCGTTGACCATCACCTCGATCGACATCCAAACCTGGCCATAGGCTTCGCAGCCTTGAGGGTGCGGGGGCTACAGGCTCATTGACCTGGCTGCGCCGGAAAGTAGTCTGGTCATAGGCAGAATTATCCGTTCTGTGGTGCCCAACCAGCACCCTCGATCTCATGGTGAAGGAACAACCATCATGACCACACAGACACAACGTCTACCCCTCGACGGTCTACCCGTCGACGTGATAGATCTGATCGTCACGGCAGCCATCAAGTACCAGGTTTTTCAGCTCGCCCCAGGAACCGTCCGGTCCACACGTATCATCACCGCGGCTGCCCAGCAGCTAGGGGTCATGCTGCACACCTTCGGCGATCGGCATGGCCTACAGGACTACCAATTCCGGGAGGTGACCACGCCCGTGGACTTCCGAGACGTTCTGGCGGCCTGCCAACTCGCTGAGGAAGTCCACCAGAACCAACCGGGCTGGGCAACCTCGACCTCAGCAGCTGTGGTCAGGAACATCGCCCGAGCAGCCGAAAGACGTATTCCTGGTTACGAGACCCTGGCGCCGGTGTGGACGCGCCCGGTTGGGGTGCTTGTGGCCTACTTTCCGGGGCGGTGGCGGCCATCCTTGGAGATCGCCGCAATTCGGTGGGCGGAGAACGTGGATGCGTTGGCTTCGTGTTGGGAGGATCATCACATGGTTCTTGTGGCCTGGGATCAGGTTGATGTGGTGGCATCGTTGCCGCCGCGTCCGCGGGTGTGGGCTGGGGGTGACCCTGGCGTCGAACGATACGGCCGGAGGTACGCGGGCAGGTTACGATGCAGCTGCGGGAACTGCTTCTGGGGGCGATGGTGCTGCAGCCTCCGGGGATACGGCGAAAAGAGGCGGGGCCGACGCTGGAGCGGTTGCGGCCTCGGGGGCTTCGGCTGCGGGGGCCGTGGGGGTGCCGGGCCGCTATCCGACGCTGACTGGCGAGAAGCCGCTGGTGTTGGGGCACCGCGGTGCGGCCGGGCACCGGCCGGATCACACGCTGGCGGGCTATCAGTGGGCCATCGACCATGGGGCGGATTTCATCGAGCCCGATCTGGTGTCGACGAAGGACGGGGTGCTGGTGGTTCGGCACGAGCCAAACATCACGGCGACCACCGATGTGAAGGATCATCCGGAGTTTGCCAGCCGCAGGACGAAGCGCACGGTCGATGGCGTGGAGGAAGAGGGCTGGTTCGTCAGCGATTTCACGCTGGCCGAACTGAAGACCCTGCGGGCGGTGCAGCCACTGCCGGAGCGTGATGCGCAGTACAACGGGAAGTTCGAGGTGCCCACCTTCGAGGAGGTGCTGGCGCTGCGTGACGAGCAGAGCAAGCGTACCGGCCGCGAGATCGGGGTGTATCCGGAGGTCAAGCACAGTACGTACCACCGGGCGCTGGGACTGCCCATCGAGGACAGACTGCTGGAGGCGCTGGAACGGCACGGGCTGACCCGCAGGGATTCACCGGTGATCATCCAGTCGTTCGAGGTGGGAAATCTGAAGGCACTGCGACCGCGCACGCAGGTGCGGCTGGTGCAGCTGATCGATGGCAGCGACCAGAACCCGGATGGCTCGGTGGACGAGTCACTGCCGCTGGGGCAGCCCTACGATCTGACGAAGGCGGGTGACAGGCGGACCTATCAGGATCTGCTCACGCCCGAGGGGCTGAAGGAGATCCGCACCTATGCGGACGGGATCGGGCCGTGGAAGGTGTATCTGGTGCCGTCGAAGCTGGCGCTGGGGGCGGACGGCAAGCCGGTGGACCTGAACCGGGATGGGAAGATCGATGCCCGCGACCGGGTGGCGCTGCCGACTACGTCGGTGGTGAAGGATGCGCATGCGGTGGGGCTGTTCGTGCATCCGTACACGTTCCGCAGTGAGCCGTACCGGCTGCTGTCGGATTACCGGGGAGATCCGAAGGCCGAGTACCGCCAGTTCTATGAGATGGGGGTGGATGGGCTGTTCAGCGATTTCCCGGATGTGGCGAAGGACGTGCGGGACGAGTGATCCTGCTCCCGGTTCCGGAAGAGCCTTCACCGGGGGCTTTTCCGGGCAGGGATTCGAGAGGATCCGGTGTGCTGGTTCGGGGGAATGTCGGGACAGGAAGAGGGGTCCCGCGGACGGCCCGGAGCCGTTGGGAGGAGAAGGTCCGTCCGTTCATCAATGCATTATTATTTAACATTGTAATATTCGATATTCATCAGGAACATACGGTTGCTGTTTCCCGCCAGGCGAAATGGATGGTCGCATGGTGCACCTGCACAAGTGCTATGCTGAAGCCATGGCAAAGTCACGGAAAGGTCCGGATGGCCTGCCAACCCCTTGTGGGCCGTCCATGAAACAGACCGTACGGTAAGGGGTCCCAGTCAGGCCCCTCCTGTGCCGATGTGCGTGGACTTTTTCGCGTGTTTCGAGGCTGCTTCGGGCTCACGAGGCTGCGAGGCATACGCAAAGACAGGAGTTCACCATGCTGGCCCCCACACAAGAGCATCCCGCTGCCTGGGCAGGTTTCAAGTCCGGCCCCTGGGAAGAGACGATCGACGTACGTGACTTCATCCAGTGCAACTACACGCCCTATACGGGCGATGGCAGTTTTCTGGCACCTGCCACCGATGCCACGCTGAAGCTGTGGGATCAGGTGATGGAGGGCATCAAGGTGGAGAACCAGACGCATGCCCCGTACAAGATCGACGCGCAGGTGGTGTCGGGCATCACCAGTCATGGTCCGGGCTACATCGACGCCGCGCTGGAAAAGATCGTCGGCCTGCAGACCGATGAGCCGCTCAAGCGGTCCATCATGCCGGCCGGTGGCCTCAAGATGGTGCAGGATGCCTGCAAGATCTACGGCGTGCCGCTGAGCGAGACGGTACAGGAAACCTTCACGAAGTACCGCAAGACGCACAACCAGGGCGTGTTCGATGTGTACACGCCCGATATCCGCCGCTGCCGCAAGTCCGGCGTGCTGACCGGGCTGCCGGATGCGTACGGGCGCGGCCGCATCATCGGTGACTATCGCCGGGTGGCCCTCTACGGCATCGACCGGCTGATGGCCGACAAGGTGGAGCAGTTCAACTCGCTGCAGGCCGATCTGGAAGCCGGGAAGAACCTGGAAGAGACGATTCGCCGGCGCGAGGAAATCAACGACCAGCACAAGGCGCTGGGCGAGATGAAGGAGATGGCGGCCAGCTATGGCTTCGACATTTCCGGGCCGGCACGCAATGCCCGCGAGGCGGTGCAGTGGACATATTTTGCCTACCTGGCGGCGGTGAAGTCGCAGAACGGGGCGGCCATGTCGTTTGGCCGGGTGGCGACCTTCCTGGATATCTACATCGAGCGTGACCTGCACAACGGGACGCTGACCGAGGTTCAGGCGCAGGAGCTGGTCGACCATCTGGTGATGAAGCTGCGGATGGTGCGCTTCCTGCGCACGCCGGAGTATGACCAGCTGTTCTCGGGCGATCCGATCTGGGCCACCGAGTCGATCGGCGGGATGGGGCTGGATGGCCGCACGCTGGTGACGAAGAACAGCTTCCGCTTCCTGCACACGCTCTACAACATGGGGCCGTCGCCGGAGCCGAACATCACGGTGCTGTGGTCCGAGCAGCTGCCGGAAGCCTTCAAGCATTTCTGCGCGAAGGTCTCCATCGACACGTCGTCGATCCAGTACGAGAACGACGACCTGATGCGGCCGGATTTCGACAGCGACGACTACGCCATTGCCTGCTGCGTGAGCCCGATGGTGGTGGGCAAGCAGATGCAGTTCTTCGGCGCCCGGGCCAATCTGGCCAAGACGCTGCTGTACGCCATCAATGGCGGGGTGGACGAGAAATCCGGCATGCAGGTGGGCCCGAAAACCGAGCCGCTGGCCGGCGAGGTGCTCGATTACGACGAGGTGATGGCCCGGATGGACAGCTTCATGGACTGGCTGGCCACGCAGTATGTGACGGCGCTCAACCTCATCCACTACATGCACGACAAGTATGCGTACGAGGCGGTGCTGATGGCGCTGCACGACCGCGACGTGAAGCGGACGATGGCCTGTGGCGTGGCCGGGCTGTCGGTGGCAGCGGATTCGCTGTCGGCCATCAGGTATGCGAAGGTCAAACCGGTGCGCAACGAGCAGGGCATTGCTGTCGATTTCGAGATCGAGGGCGAATATCCGCAGTTTGGCAACAATGATGACCGGGTGGACGACATTGCCTGCGATCTGGTGCGCCGGTTCATGGGCAAGGTGGCGTCGCACCGGATGTACCGCGATGCGGTGCCGACCCAGTCGGTGCTGACCATCACGTCCAACGTGGTGTACGGCAAGAAAACCGGCAATACGCCGGACGGGCGTCGCGCCGGCATGCCGTTCGGGCCGGGTGCCAATCCGATGCATGGTCGCGATGTGTGCGGTGCCGTGGCGTCGCTGTGCTCGGTGGCCAAGCTGCCGTTCTCCTGCGCGAAGGACGGGATTTCCTATACGTTCTCGATCGTTCCGGGGGCGCTGGGCAAGGACGAGGCCTCGCGCGAGCGCAATCTGGCCGGCATGATGGATGGCTATTTCCACCATGAGGACGGCGTGGAAGGTGGTCAGCACCTGAACGTGAACGTGCTGAACCGCGAGACGCTGCTGGATGCGATGGATCATCCGGAGAAATATCCGCAGCTGACGATCCGCGTGTCGGGCTATGCGGTGCGCTTCAATTCGCTGACCCGCGAACAGCAGCAGGATGTGGTGACCCGTACGTTCACGTCGACGATGTGACCGGGTCATGACGGTCCGCGAAGCGCCTTCGGGTGGGCAGGTTTCACCTTCACCGGCGGCTGCCGGTGAGGTGACGGTTACCCGGGGCGCCCCCAATGGCTGGCAGTCGCCTGTACGTGCGGCTGCCGGCCATTCTGTCATTCCGCTGGTGCCGGTTGACCGGATCGCAGACAGTTCCCCCGAAGGTTGCGAAGGCAGCGTGTCTGTCCGGCGCTTGCAGCCAGGGGAAACCGGATCCGGGGTGCTCCGGGATACGCCGGCCGGCGGGCTGGAAGGGCGCGCTGCCGGGCCGGACGCGGCTGGTGCTGCGGCAGCGCATGCCTCGGCTGGAGGAGGTCATGCCCGGCATCGCCATTACGAGGGCGTGGGGCATGTGCATTCCATCGAGTCCTGCGGGACGGTGGACGGGCCGGGGCTGCGCTATGTGCTGTTTCTGCAGGGCTGCCTGATGCGCTGCCTGTACTGTCACAACCGCGACACCTGGGATCTGAAGAGCGACCGGGCGAAGGACATGACGGTGCCCGAGGTGATGAAGCAGGTGCTGGCGTACCGGCACTATCTGAAGGCCACGGGGGGCGGGGTGACGGCCACGGGCGGGGAGCCGCTGTTGCAGTACGAGTTCGTGCGTGACTGGTTCATGGCGTGTCATGCGCACGATATCCATACCTGTCTGGATACCAACGGCTATGCGCTGCACTACGACGAGGTGCTGCAGGCGCTGCTGGACAATACCGATCTGGTGATGCTGGACCTGAAGCAGATCGATCCGGACATTCACAAGGTGCTGGTGGGTATTCCCAATACGCGTACGCTGGCCTTTGCCGAGCATCTGGCCCGGCGCGGGCAGCGCACGCGGGTGCGCTATGTGGTGGTACCGGGCTATACGGATGACGAGCGCTCCGCGCACCTGCTGGGGCGTTTCATCGCGCCGATGAAGAATGTGGATACGGTCGAGGTGCTGCCGTATCACGAGCTGGGCGCCCACAAGTGGGCGCTGTGTGGCGACGAGTACCGGCTGAAGGGGGTGCATCCGCCGCCGAAGGAGACGGTGGCGCAGATCTGCCGCATTCTGGAAGGTTACGGGAAGGCGATCATCGTTTAACGTGCCCGCATGGTGAATTCGAACAGCCGGCATTCGATGGCGCCGTTGAAGAGTGGTGTCTTGCGGCTTTCGCGCAGGCCCAGCTGGCCGGGCAGGCCACGGTCGCTGGTGAGCAGGTAGACGTGCCAGCCACCGAAGTGGTGGCGCAGGGTGGCGCCGATGGCGCGCCAGTGTTCGATGGGGATGCTGACCCGTTCGTTGTAGGGCGGGTTGGCGACGATGATGCCCCGGGGATCCGGCTGGCTGCTCTGGGAGTCGGGGTGGCTGCCTTGGGAGTCAGGCTGGCTGG
>ERZ772874.1022-NODE-1022-length-14889-cov-31.220237_pt1 | contig 14889 bp, 17 predicted proteins | sample MGYA00580586_ERZ772874 | MGnify/ENA primary metagenome ERZ772874 (study PRJEB29015, sample SAMEA2737952) | human oral metagenome | biome: human oral; feature: human-associated habitat; material: dental | place: China | collected 2154 ... | reverse complement strand
GCTATACGGTGTTAGCGGTGGCGGGTATTTTACTGCTCAAGCGGCGGCAAAAGACATAAGGATTAGCGCGTGGATTGCCAGTACGCCTATTTTTGACGTGGCAGAACTGTTCCGTCGTGAGTTCGGCGCAGCGCTCAAAGCGCCCGGCTGGCTGATGAATCTTGCTTTAAAATTAGCAGGGAACATCAATGAAGTCGCCGATATCAATTTGAAAAAATACGCTTGGCAGTTCGGCACGAGCGACTTCCGTTCGGCGATCAATGAAGTTTTCGAACAGGCAAAGGTTGTCGATCACCAAGCTATCACCTGTCCGTCGCTGTTTCTCATGGGGGAGAGCGAAGGTGCTGAACTCCGGCGGCAAACGCGATATCTCCACGACGAATTTATCCGGCGCGGACTTGATACGACGCTGCATGAGTTCGATTCGCAAAGCGGTGCTGACGCTCATTGTCAGCTGAATAATCTACGTTTGGCGCATAGCGTGGTTTTTGATTGGCTGGACAGTCAGCTGGTTGATTGACAAGGTTTTCGGACTGAAGAGTTGCGCTGAGGAATCCAGCAGTTTATTTGTAAAGATTGGTGCTAATCCCGCCGTTCTACCGCGATCGTGCATTGCGCCATTAATGCCACCGCTGCGCCGAGTGCTGCGAGTGTTGGTAGTAATAATGCGCCTACCACACCAGCAGTGACTGGGAATTCCATGATATTTTCGCCTTTTTCGTTCTTGATGATAACGCGGCGGACGTTGCCTTCTTTGATAAGTTGCTTGACCTTCTCGACAACTTGATCGCCGTTAACACTAAATTCTTCGGTACGGTTTTGTTCGCTCATGGTTATTCCTTACTTTTTATTCCCGCGAATCGCGTCAATCAGTTCAATTGGGAAGAGCATCATCGTCTTTTGACTTGGCTCAGTGGAGATTCTCTCCAGGGTGTTCAGAGTGCGTAGGTTAATCGCGCCCTGGGTTTTTGCCAGGATCTCGGCGGCTTGTGCCAGCGTCTCGGCGGCAGCTTTTTCACCGTCGGCGTTGATGATGTTGGCGCGGCGCTCACGCTCGGCTTCGGCTTGCTTGGCCATGGCACGCTTCATGTCGCCAGGCAGTTCAATGTTCTGAATCTTGACATTCTCAACATCGATACCCCATTTGTCGGTCTCGGCATCAACAATTTCCTTGATCTGCTGTGAAATCTCCTCGCGCTTGGCCAAGAGATCATCCATGTCAACGTTGCCAGTGACATCGCGTAGAGCAGCTTGGGCGAATTGGCTGGTGGCGTAAATATAATTGGTCGTTTCTAGCACCGCTTTTGGCGCGTTAATCACTCGGAAATAGACCACCGCGTCAACGCCGACAGTGACGTTGTCTTTGGTGATGACTTCTTGTTTCGGTACGTCAATCGGCGTTGAACGCACGTCGACCATCATCATCGTCTGAAAAATCGGCACTACCACCCTTAGACCCGGCTCGCGTACGCCAGTAAACTTACCTAGCGTCAACACCACGCCGCGCTGGTATTGATTGACAACCTTAATGCCGCTCAGCACATAAATAGCCACGATGACTAAAATTACTATCATTATTTCCATAAATACCTCCTGTTTATATAATGATATTCTAGCACCAAAGCGGTATAATAACCATATGAACAATGACCAGCAAAACGCGAATCTGCAGCCGCCAGTTTCGCAAACAATGCCAACGATGCAGCCAATGCCCGACCAGTCGCCGCAAGTGACGCCAGCGACACAGCCGTTACCTAGTCAATCACCGCAAATGGCAAACCAACAGTCGGCAGTAGAACCTGAGGCGGAGGCGGCTACAAACCCTAACGACGTTCCTAAAGGTATTATTCAGCAGCATCGAGAGTTTATTAATAGTAGTAATAATATTGTTTTTCACCCAGCGCGCAGTACAATAATTACCTTGATCGTCTTCTTCGTCGGGGCTTTTTTGATGTTTATTGCTCGCATGCAAGACGAGCCGTTTTTTGGACCTGTAATAGTTAATCTTTTCTTGGTACCGTTTTGCTTGACTCTCGGGACGGCTCATTCACCGTTAGCGAGGCTGCGGCTATGGCGAATTGTAAGTTCAATCATGCTGATGCTGAATGTAGGCATGCTATTCATGCATGGTTTATTTGGTATCGCAAAGGACAACGACCCCAGCCCTGCAGTTGGTAGTATGCCGCTGTGGATGCTGCCTGCCGAAAAATCCTTGATCACAGTACTAGCGTATATGATATTTATCATTCCGCCAGCCATTATTTTCTTGGTTACTACGCTGAAGTATTCTAAGGCTACTCAGCTAAAATAGGCTGTTCACGTTAGTAAATACTTATAATCAGTCAAGCTTTGAATATGTGCTAAGTAGGTTGACATAATACCCCCAGGGGGTATATAATGACTTTATGGATACAGCAGATATCAAGCGGCGAGCTCTGCACCGCACAAAAATTATTTTAGGGCAAATGCGCGGACTCGAGAAGCAGATTGCTAACGACGTGTACTGCATGGATATTTTAACGCAAAGCCTGGCGCTGCAGAAGTCGCTGGCATCACTCAATAAGCTCATTCTGGAGCGGCACTTGCGCACGCACATTGCTGACAAAATAGCCTCGGGCGATGAAATCCAGCAAAATGAAGCCGTAGAAGAGCTACTTAATCTATACGAGTTAAATAATATAAGGACGAAATGATGCACCACGAATCTTATTCTCACTGCAACACAAAAACTTCAACCAAACGCATGGCATTAGCAGCGACTTTGCACTGTTTGGCGGGCTGCATGATCGGCGAAATGCTCGGCGTCACCATCGGCACGCACGCTGGATTTACACCGCACGCCACGGTAATTTTGGCATCGGTTTTGGCATTTACGTCTGGCTATACTGTATCAACTATCCCGCTGATAAGCGCTAAGTTATCGTTCATCAAAGCCTTCAAATTGGTTTTCGCTGCCGATACGTTATCAATTCTGTCGATGACCATCGTTGACAATGTCATCATGCTCGTTGTGCCAGGCGCCATGAACAAAGACCTCACTCATCCGATGTATTGGACAAGCCGGCTGCTATGCATGACTGCCGCGTTCCTAGTGTCGTACCCTGTTAATTTATATTTATTGCGCCGCGGCAAGGGTCACGCGCTGACTCATCAGTATCACCACCATAATAAATAATAACGGCGCGCGGATAAATTCCAAGGAGCCTTGGCTTTTTCCTTGCCAGCTCGCCAGATTTTTAGTACAATCATAAGGTAGTTTTGTGGCTCTTTAGCTCAGTTGGTAGAGCAGAGGCCTGAAGAGCCTTGTGTCACTAGTTCGAGTCTAGTAGGAGCCACCAGTAAAATACTCTCCCCGCCGGAGAGTGTTTTTCTTTAGGCTAGAAAGCAGGTATAATAATTTTAATGAGAAGTATTCAGCGAAAGCAAGTATCTTGGCGCGGGCCGATAATTTTCGGTGTAGTCTTGGTAGCGGTAATTGTCTTGGTGTGCACAGCGACCTACTTTGCATCTCGTTCATCGGGTGGCTACACTGCTGTCAAATTGCAACCAGCTCGTGAAAAATTCCCTGATATTCAGGTAGATAAGCTGTCGCCGCTACGTGCTCGCGCTGTAAATATACTTCGCCAGCAATATGACAATCCGCAGCCTGGCCCGTTTTATAGCCAGGGCGAGCGGCAAGACTGGTGCGCAAATTTTGTTAGTTGGGTCAGCCGCCAAGCTGGCGCGCCGCTAACTAATCCGCATAGCGGCGGTTGGCGCATTCCAGGTGTGCGCAGTCTCGAGACATATTATCGCAATGCTGGTAAGTTCCGTGCTGCAAATAGCGGCTATCAGTTGCAGCCTGGCGACGCTATTATGTATGATAACGCCAGCCGTCATGGCGAGCACGTGAACTTTGTGCTCAAATACGACAACGGCAAGGTGACGACTATTGGCGGTAACGAGGGTGGCGTGATTAACATTCAACAGTCGGATCTCAGTCGCGACGGACCAATTCGCGGTTTTGGACTGCTAGAATGATGGCTCACATTTCAATTTCTTAACCGTATACGGTATGATAGAATTATGTTCAAAAAGTATATCAAGAAGAAGCTTCAAAAGTATGTCGTTAAGTACTTTGAGCTGCATCCGCATGTCAGATTGATAGTCGTTGCCGGCAGTGTTGGCAAAACTAGCACCAAGCGTGCTCTCGGCAGATTATTATCGCAGCGTTTTCGCGTCCGCATGCACGAGGGTAATCATAATTCAGAAGTGTCGGCGCCATTGGCGATTCTCGGCATTAACTTGCCAGAGAGACTGCATAGCCCTTTGGCGTGGCTAGGTGTTTTTAGGGCAGCGCATCGCCGCGTCTATAGTCCGGCGGATGTCGATGTCATTATTCAAGAATTAGGCGTTGACCATCCAGGCGAGATGATGGATTTTGGCACTTACTTGCGGCCGAATATTGCGCTGGTCACAGCGATAACGCCTGAACATATGGAATTTTTTGGCTCAATTGAACATGTGGCCCAAGAGGAGTTGTTTGTTGCTAAATTTTCTGAGTATACGCTGATTAATCGCGATGATATTGACGGGCGATTCGCAGATTTCTTGGAGTCGGCAAACTTTAGTACTTACGGCACGACTGGGCTAGCAGAGTTTCGTTTTGAGCAGCAACAGCTTGATGAAAACGGTTACAGCGGTACGGTTATTGCCCCTAACGATATTCGTTTCCCCGCTACTATTAAAGTAGTGGGCGAGCATAGCTTGCGCCCGATCATGGGTGCAGTTGGCGCGGCAATGATGCTCGGGTTGCCAGTGGAAGACATTATACGCGGTCTGTCGCTCCTCAAGCCAGTGCCGGGGCGGATGAATCTGCTGCGCGGCATTGGCGGCGTGACTATTATAGACGACACTTATAATTCTAGCCCGGCAGCGGCTCAGGCGGCGTTGCGAACTCTATACGAGTTCACGGATGTACCGAGTCGTGTGGCTGTTTTTGGTGATATGCTAGAGCTTGGCGGCAGCAGCCAGGCCGAGCACGAGAAGCTCGGTCGCATGTGCGATCCGAGTCTTTTGTCGTGGGTGGTAGTCGTCGGCGTGGCGGCGACGCAGTATCTAGCGCCGGCGGCCCGTTCGACAGGCTGCCAAGTTCATGTGGCGCGCAACGCTATCGAAGCTGGCGAGTTCGTCCGTTCAATAACCGAGCCGGGGACGGTAGTGCTAGTCAAAGGCTCGCAGAACGAAATATTCCTCGAAGAATGCGTTAAGGTGCTCTGCGACATGACCGAGGACGCTGAATTAGTCCGCCAAAGCGATAAATGGCTAGCTATCAAAGATAAATATTTCCAGCAATTTTAATCGTGTGTATAATAGGTTTAAGTTAAGGAGTAAAGGAGCAGCTAGCAATGAAACAAGACGGTGCGCCAAAGAAGCCGAAAACCACTAAAAAGAGGGTTTCTGACAAGCCCAAAACCAAGACCAAAACCGAGACCAGTAAAAAAGCTAAAGTTTCAACAAGCACGACGACGCCAGCGTCAGCAGTTGCCGAACAATCCGCTGCAAAATCCAATGCTGTAGCAGAACAGCCAGCCGCCGCTCCGGTTATCGCCAACCAGACCATGGCTCAACCTATAGCTCAGCCAGCGTTGCCGCCGCAGATGGCGATGGGCCAGCGAAAGTCTAAAGCAGGCTTGATTATTGCTATTTGCGCCGCAGTATTAGTTGTGCTGCTGGCGATTGCTGGCGCTACTGCCTATGCGTTTTATCAGAAACCAGAAAATGTCTTGCTCGATGCGGTTAGCAAATTGCCGCTCGCTACCAAAGTCTCGACTAAAACCACAGTGAACTCAAACTTCTCTTATGAAGCCGACGGCGTGAACGTTAAGTTCAAAAAATTTACATTTGATACTGGCGCTGAAAATACGCCGAAACTTGATGCAAATGCCGAGTTGGCTTTGGAGGTGAATGGCAAGGAGCTGTCTCTCAAGGCTAGCGGTTTAGCAACTGACAACGGTACAGTCTATTTCAAGGTTGACAATATCGTATCAAGCATCAAGGAAACGTTGTCTATTCTACATCAAAAGTTGCCAGCTCAGGCTGAAAAACACCTGAAAAAGATTGACGGTAAATGGGCAAAATATTCGCTAGCTGATGTTCGCAAACAGGATAAAAAATCAGCCGATCAGCTGCAGTGTGTGATTGATGCTTACAAAAAATACTCCAAAGATGACAAAGCTAAGCATCAAATTTCCAGCGTTTACAAAAAACATCCATTTATAATTATCGACAAAGAAGTCAAATCGCAAAATGGTAATTTTGGCTACGACATATCAGTTGATGACGACAAGGCAGAAGCTTTCTGGAAGGACTTTCGAGAAACCTCTTTCGCTAAAAGCGTTGAATCTTGCGCGCCGAACGTTTCGTCTTCGTCGTCTGATACTTACAAGTCTGCCAAAAAAGCCAAATCAAAAGCTGACGCTACCATGACCGTTTGGGTATCGCAATGGTCGCATGAACTGCGCGGCGTTGACGTTAAGGCCGCTAACCTTAAGACCGATAGCCGTTCCGACAAAAACTACAATGTTAGCGCCAAGACAATTATTGATTTTAGCAAAGGTTCGCAGGTCGCTGTTCCAAGCGACGCCATAAGCGCTGAAGAGTGGGCAAATGCGATTAGTCAATCTTTTCAGTCGGTAGCTGGCGATAGTCGTCTACCTGCGCCAACCGTCGATACCGATAATGATTTAGATTATGGTGATTACGACGATTAATTACTAGAACCAGCTGTGTTTTATCTGTTATACTGATAGTTGATGAGACACTATAACCCTTCTGAAATTGAGCCGAAATGGCAGCAAATCTGGGCGGATGACCAGCGTTATCATACGAGCGAGTCAAGCGCCAAGCCAAAATACTATGTGACGGGCATGTTTCCGTATCCAAGCGGCGCAGGCATGCATACAGGCCACTTTATGGAGCACTCCATTGTCGACGCGGTGGCGCGTTTTCGCCGGGCGCTCGGTTACAACGTAATGTATCCGATTGGCTGGGATAGCTTTGGCTTACCGGCCGAGAATTACGCTATCAAAACTGGCCGCAAACCTCGAGAAACTACCGCTGACAATATCGCCAATTTCAAAAAACAATTGCGCAGTGTCGGTGCCAGTATCGATTGGTCGCGCGAGATCAATACCAGCGACCCAGAATATTACAAGTGGACACAGTGGATATTTACTAAGCTGTTTGAAAAGGATTTAGCCTATCAAAAAGAATCGCTGCAATGGTGGTGCCCAAAAGACAAGACGGTTCTTGCCAACGAGCAGGTAATTGACGGCAAATGTTGGCGCTGCGACTCGGTTGTTGTTAAGAAATCGATGAAACAGTGGTTCTTCCGGATTACTGCTTATGCCGAGCAGCTGCTTGCCGAGCTGCCAGAGATGGATTGGCCCGACAAAATCAAAATTGCGCAGACTAACTGGATTGGCAAAAGCGAAGGCGCTGAGATTACTTTTCAAGTTGATGGCAGCGATGACACGATAACCGTTTTCTCAACGCGTCCTGATACGATCTTTGGTGCAACCTTTCTGGTGTTAGCGCCTGAACATCCATTAGCGCGCACACTGCTGACCGATGAAACGCACGAATTAGTCGAGAACTATATTAATGATGCTGTCAAGAAATCAGAGATTGAACGCAGCAACGACACCAAAGAAAAAACAGGTGTTTTTAGCGGCAGCTATGCTATCAATCCGGCGACTGGTCAAAAGATTCCAATTTGGATCGCTGATTACGTACTGGGCGGTTACGGTACCGGTGCGGTGATGGGTGTGCCAGCGCATGATGATCGCGACTTTGCTTTTGCTGAAAAATTCGAGCTGCCAGTCGTTGAGGTGATAGAGAGGCCTGAGGATGACATTGACACCGACGCTTGCTATCACGGTGAAGGGGTTTTGGTGAATTCTGGTGCTTTTGATGGTACGCGCAGCGAGGATGCTCGCGAGCAAATTGTCGCTTGGCTCGAGCAAGAGGGTAAAGGCAAGTCGCAAATTACTTACAAAATGCGCGATTGGCTGATCAGCCGCCAGCGCTATTGGGGCGCGCCAATTCCGATTATTTATTGTCCGGAGCACGGTACGGTACCAGTCCCGGAAAGTGATTTGCCAGTATTATTGCCGGATGTCGATGATTTCCAGCCGCGAGGTGACGGCAAGTCAGTCTTGGCGGCGCAAGAAGACTGGGTGCAGACGACTTGTCCGGTTTGCGGCTCTCCAGCTCGGCGCGAAACTGACACGATGGACGGTTACGCTTGCAGTAGCTGGTATCTGCTGCGGTACACTGATCCGCACAATACGCAGCAGGCCTGGGCGCCAGACAAGGCAAATTACTGGGCGCCGCTCGATATGTATGTCGGCGGCGATCACGCGACGGCCCATTTGCTGTATGTACGCTTTTGGACGCATGTCTTTCGCGAGCTTGGGCTGACGGATTTTGCCGAGCCAGTAAAAAAGCTGGTTTACCACGGTTTGATTCAAGCCGAGGACGGCCGCAAAATGAGCAAAAGCCTCGGTAATGTCGTCGATCCACTCGAGGTCATCAACGCCGGCTACGGCGCTGATGCTCTGCGCACGTTTGAGCTTTTCTTGGGGCCGATCAACGAGAACTCTAGCTGGAACAGCCGCGGCATTGCTGGTGTTTATCGTTTTCTTAATCGCTTGTGGACGCTAGTGCAAGAATTTGACGACAGCGACAAAACTGGCACGTCTGATGTTCAGAAACTTGATACCATTATTAATTCTACTACCAAAAAAGTCACCGATGACATTCATCGGCTCAGCTTTAATACGGCGATTGCGGCGCTGATGGAATGCGTGAACGATTTGTACAAATTGAAAGTGGCGGGCTACAGCGAAGATTGGCGCCCGCATCTCAAGACGCTAGTGCAATTGGTGCAGCCGTTCGCGCCGCATATGGCTGCCGAATTGTGGCAGCAGCTAGGTGAAACTTCGCAGCTCGATTTTGCCGCCTGGCCTGCCTGGGATAATGCTAAAATTGTTAGTGACAGTTTGCTCATTATCGTGCAAGTCAACGGTAAGCTGCGCGCGAAACTCGAGGTCGCTGCTGATGCTAGTGAAGAGCAGATCGAGGATCTAGCGCTAGCCGACGCCAACGTCCAGAAATTCGTGCTGGCTGAGCCGAAGAAGATTATCTACGTCAAGGGCAAGCTCGTCAATATTGTGGCGTGATTCCGTCCTTGCAAACTTACAAATGGCAAGTAGCGGTTTCTAGCCCTGTACGCTATTACTTTGTTGGATTTTCGACGTCAACTATAATGTCAAATACTTGAGAAAAGCCTCGCTTTAGCGTATAATACTACTAAGTTTATACAAACCGAGAAGGAGAACATTTCATGGCACAGCCAAAGAAACAATCAAGTCCTCGCAAGACTGGCATGCGTCGCAGCCATCTTGTTGAGAAGTTAGCCAAGCGCGTTAACGGCCATTCGCCAGTCAAAGTGTTGATTGGCAAGAAAAAATCATCAACCAAGCAGAAATAACCGTTTCAAACAAAAACGGTGAGATAATAAAAGGAAACAAACGCGAATGGCATCGAATAGACACCTTGGTCGGATTGTTGCGCTGCAAGCGCTATACGAATTGGAATTGCGCCGGCAGTCTGGCGACACTAGTGCCGCGTTAGACGATATCTTGAAGCGCGACGTCGAGCGTTACCGTTCGGCGATTGACGACATCGCTTTCGTAGAAGGACTGGCTAGCGGTGTTGTTAGCCAGCAGGAGGAGCTTGACCGGCAGCTGCAACCGATTGCGCCCGAGTGGCCGATTACGCAGATAGCACGGATCGACAGGGTAATCTTGCGGATTGGCCTGTATGAATTACTGCATCATCAAGATACTGTGCCGCCGCGCGTCGCCATTAACGAAGCGATTGAGCTAGCCAAAGCGTTTGGTTCTGATAATTCGAGCAAGTTTGTTAACGGCGTGTTGGGCACGGCTTATCGCAAATTTGTCGAGGAAGGGTCAGATAATGCCAAAGCCGAAGGCCAACAAAAGCAAGTTTGATCATATACGCAAATATTTAACAAAGTCGCGTTCGGCGTCTATCCAAGAAATCGTCCGCGAGCCGACTAGCGGCGGCGTGATTTTCCGTCACGGTGAGTCGGGTATCGAGATTTTACTGATTCAGGATGCCAAAGACCGCTGGACAATTCCCAAAGGCCACATTGAGGAGGGCGAGACAGCCGTGCAGACTGCTCGCCGCGAAATTGGCGAGGAAGCTGGCTTGCACGACGTCGATATGCTAGGCTGGCTGGGCAAGATTCATTTTCGCTATCGCCGTCTCGACAAGCTCGTTTTGATGACGACGCAAATTTATTTGGTGCGCGTTCGTACCAGCGGCGATGAAATCCAGAAAGAGGATTGGATGAAAGGCATCAAATGGTTCCCGTTCAACGAGGCGCTCGAGCTGATCGAATACGAAGATATCGCCAAGCTAATGCTGAAAGCTAAAACGCGGATCCGCCAAGAAAACTTATAAACTTACAAAATACGAAAAGGAGGAAAGATGAGTGGTATGCCAACCGGGCCGTACCAAGATTGGGCGAAGCAGAAATTAGGTTTTGAATATAATGACATTCAGCTTCTGATTACTGCTTTGACACATCGCAGCTACGTCAACGAGCACAAAAAATCGGTGAGCGAGCACAATGAGCGCTTAGAATTTCTGGGTGACGCCGTGCTAGAGCTGGTGGTGACAGATTATTTATATAAACATTATAGCGAGCCGGAAGGTATCCTGACTAGCTGGCGCGCGGCGCTAGTTAACACCACTAGCAACGCTAAATCTGGCGAAGAGCTTGGTTATGAGCCATTGGTGCGGATGAGCCGCGGCGAGAAGCATGGTTCCGAGCGGGCGCGCCATCAGATTCTAGCCAATGCTTACGAAGCAGTGATCGGTTCGATTTATTTGGAGCGCGGCTATGATGCCGCAGCGGCTTTTATCGAGAAGCATACTATCAGCAAACTTGACGGGATTTTAGAGAGCGGCTCTTGGCGCGATCCCAAAAGCCATCTGCAAGAAATCAGCCAGCGCGTTGACGGCGCTACGCCAGTCTACAAGGTTATCGCCGAAGACGGCCCAGACCACGATAAGGTTTTCACGCTCGGCGCTTATGTCGGCGACAAACTGATGGGCAAAGGCATCGGCCCTAGCAAACAAACCGCCCAGCAGCAAGCCGCCCGGGCAGCGCTGGAAGAGTATAAGAAACGACAATAAAAAAGCCTGTTTCCAGGCATAAAACTATTAACTAATTTGAAGTTGTGATTGCCCGCAGCCGGACTGCGCAGGAGCTAGGCTCGACTGCGGGCAATCTGGCTACGGGCTAGTTGGTCGTGTTCTCTCTGTGATGCTTATCTTTGTTCTCTAAAAGGAGAACAAAGATAGCGGGAGTGACTATTACTTCATAAACGACAAGGAGAAACTTAAATGACACAACTATGAACGTTAGGTTATAGTTGCTGATCAGTCTCCACGTCTCGACGTGGCTACCGGTAGCCACGATAAATGCCGTCCAAACAGCCCACTCAATGTGGTGATTGCGGCTGATCGCCAGCCGCAAAACAGCGATAGGAGCGACAAGGGCAGTGGTGACGACGAGGACGAAAAACATCTTTCCTCCTTCAGAGGAACGAGCTTGCTCAGGCAGGGGCTACTTCTCGCCCCTTACAAACCTGGGCAAAAAGCTTGATACTTATATATCACGCATGAATCCCCATGTCAACGGTTTTCGCAATTATTTCGCAAAAATTGCAAATTTTAAGTATTTTTGAGCCGTTTTGGCCGTTTTTACGCCCTCTAGCGGTGTTTTCTGCCTGAATTGGTTAATCAGGCTAGACTTGAATGAAAAGGCGTCTAGGTAGCGCTTAGGCGCTTTGTTGACATTTTACCTGTAACACGCTAGAATATGACAGAAGTAACAATAGTACTAACGTGAAGTAAAGGAAGTTTTAATTTTATGCTCGCAATTCGTTTGCAACGTTTGGGCCGCAAGGCTTATCCGGTATACCGCGTCGCCGTCCAGGAAGCACAGCGCCATCCATCGAGCGGCCGCGTGGTCGCTTATGTCGGCAGCTACAACCCGCATACCAAAGACGCTAATATCAATGTCGAGGCTGCTCAAAAATACCTTGATAACGGCGCTCAGCCGACGCCGCGCGTTGCGAAGTTGTTAAAAGAAGCTGGCGTCAAACTGCCGAAATGGGTTAAAGAGTTCCAGGGCGGCAAGACCAAAGCGGTCAAGAACGCCGAAAAGTTGCGCAAGAATCAGCCAAAAGAAGAGCCAGCTGCCGAAGAGACAGAAGCTCCAGCTGAAGCCTAACGCTTTTAATTACGAACTAACGCGCTCTAACTATATGGCTGGGGCGCGTTTTTCGATTTCATAGCAAAAGCATGTTACAATAAAAGTACGATAGTAACCGTGTGACCGCAAAGGAGGAGATACCGTGGGCATGTCGACCATTGACCAGGAATTTGTCGAATATATCGTAAAATCACTAGTAGGACATCCAGATGATGTGGTTGTTGACCGGATTGTCGACGAGAAGGGTGTTTTGCTGACGCTAACTGTCAATCCAGAAGACTTGGGCCGGGTGATTGGCCGCCGCGGCTCGACTGCGCAAGGGCTGCGCACGCTGCTGCGAGCACTAGGCGCTAAAAATACCGCTCATTACAACCTGAAAATCGTCAATAATGACGACCGTGAGGACGCTGATTCGGCTGTAGTGGATAATGATGTGGAAAACGCCACTAGTGATTCTGTGGAAAATGACGCAGAAAACGCAGAAACCGAAAGCGATTTCGCAAAAAAGTCGCGCCAAGAGCTTGCAGAATTGGACGACCTTGATATATAATCATAAGTAAGTTCATGCGAGAACCCTGAACTAACGAAAACAAAGTACAAAAGCTCTACTGCGAGCAAACCGACAAATGGTTTGAGAGACTTATTTGTGCAAGAAAGCTGCCTTTTGAGGCGGCTTTTTTGTTGGGGTGAAATTTCGAGAAGGCCAGGCGTAATTTATTACACTAAAAGAAACGTGTCAATTGAGACTATACAACTATTTTTGTAAAAGCACAAATATATAGATAAAATATAACGTAGTAGAAGTCAAATACTATCAGGCAATAAAATCTAGATTGCAGCAAATTATTGCAAGATATGAAAATAGCCCGCCGAAAACGTGCTCAAGCTGGAAACTGGGTGTTTCAACCCAGGAGATGCAAGATCTGCGTCTCGAACCAGGTTGAACCAATTTTCAGCGGGCTATTTTCGGGCGGGCTGTGTCAGCCCTTCAGTCTATCCAGGCGGATAGCCTGGGTGAAACCGAGCCAGAATGCCGCGCGACGCGGCCAGTTATTCATCAAAGCCCTGATGAACTTCCTGAGCGCGTACAGGTGCACGCGCTCCCGGAAGGAGAGCCTCTTGCGAGGCTCGGGAGTGACGGAGGTGATGGTCGGCATGATCGCCTTCCTCTCTTTGCTCAAAGCAAGGGCGACTTCTGCCCTAGGACAACTTTGAGCAAAAGTTGATATATATATCACAGATGGACATCCGTGTCAAGACTTGCTACACTATAACAGATGAGAAAAATTCAGGTGATTACCTTATTCCCAGAAATGTTCGCTGGCGTGTTCGGCAGTTCGATGATGTGGAAGGCGCAAAAAGACGGCCACGTTGAGCTATCGACGATTGATCTGCGCCAGTTTGGATTGGGCCCGCGCCGCACGGTCGACGATACGCCGTACGGCGGCGGCGATGGTATGCTGCTGATGGTCGAGCCGCTATGGAATGCGGTGCAGCAAGCCAAACAGATTGACTCTGGCGCTAAAGTCTTAATCATGACACCGCGCGGCCAGCGCTGGCGGCAGGTGTTGGCGCAGCAATACAGCGAAAGCGAAGATGGTTATATTGTGATCTGCGGGCGCTACGAGGGTTACGACGAGCGAATCATGGCGCTGGTCGATCAAGAGCTTAGCGTCGGCGATTACGTGTTAACTGGCGGCGAATTGCCGGCGATGACGATTATTGATTCGATTGTGCGGTTAATCCCTGGCGTACTTGGCGGCAAAAACAGCGCAGCGATTGAGAGCTTCAGCGACGGCGAAACGCTAGAATATCCGCAATACACCCGGCCCGAGGAATGGCAAGGTTTGCGCGTACCAGATGTGCTACTGAGCGGGCACCATGGCAAAATCGCCGAATGGCGGGCAGCGCACAGTAAAAAGGCTGGGGAATAAAGCGATTTTACCAGCGCCGGGCAGGCCCAGCCAACGTCAACTAAACTAGGAAACAAAATACTCCTCGCCAAGGCAGAGGAGTATTTCATTGTTGTGGTGAATTTATCGGAGAGCGATCGATACATTTTTGTGTTTGTTTTTGTAACTTCGCTGTCTATACAATATACGTTTTTGTGTTTAATAGCAAGCATTTTTTGGACAAAAAATAAAAAATCGTGTGGAAAAATGCTATGCTAATAATATGAAACAGTTTATAGCTAGTATTTTTCCGCCAACAATTTTCAAGAAGCGCGCACAGTATGCGGCGCTGGCAGTAGGTTTCTGGACGATTATTATAATGCTGGCGCAATTGTTTAGGTTCGAGAAGTTCCCAAAAACTCTGGAGCCGTTGGGGATTGGCGACGGCGCTATCGCCGCGATTGCTATAGTTCTGCTAGAGTTTATTTCTTTGCCATTTTTGTTGTCTATGCCGCGGCTGAGTAGGATAGAGCGGCGAATATCAGGTGCGTGCACATTGCTAGCGCCTGGCGTTTGGCTAGTGATTAGCGCGGCTGTGCTGATGAGCGGCGGGCAGGGAAAAATTAGTTTGTTCGGTGCGGT
>ERZ772874.1016-NODE-1016-length-14929-cov-30.378109_pt1 | contig 14929 bp, 15 predicted proteins | sample MGYA00580586_ERZ772874 | MGnify/ENA primary metagenome ERZ772874 (study PRJEB29015, sample SAMEA2737952) | human oral metagenome | biome: human oral; feature: human-associated habitat; material: dental | place: China | collected 2154 ... | reverse complement strand
GCCAAAAAGAGGAAGCCTCTCATAAGGAGAGCACGCTTTTCCATCCCCATTACGTGGTTTTAGTGACCGATGAAAAACTGATTTTGGACCACGTGATTATGGAGTTCTTTACCGAAGACCCAACAGAATTAGGCTGTTCGCTGGTCTTTGTGGAGGATGTGATGAGTTCCTTGTCTGAGAATATCCAGACAGTGATCAATATCAAGGACCGCAATACGGGACAACTGGTCATGGAAGAAGGGGTTTTGAAAGAAACCGACTTCCACTTGGATCATTTTCCAGCAGATTATGACAAGGAGCGGATTGCTCGTACCTTGGCACCGCTCAATCACCTCCAAAACCTCAAGAGTTCGATTCCAGATACCGTGACCTTTATGGAGATGTATGGGGCGGAGACCTTTGAGGACTTACAGGTTTCTAGACGCTGGGCAAAGAATGCGCCTTATAAGAGCTTAGCTGTTCCGATTGGTTTACGCGGCAAGGATGACATTGTTCAGCTCAACCTGCATGAAAAGGCGCATGGACCTCATGGTTTGATCGCAGGGACGACGGGTTCAGGGAAGTCAGAAACCATTCAATCCTATATTCTGAGTCTGGCTGTCAACTTCCACCCGCACGATGTGGCTTTTCTCCTCATCGACTACAAGGGTGGGGGAATGGCCAATCTCTTCAAGAACCTGCCCCATCTCTTGGGGACCATTACCAACTTGGATGGCGCCCAATCCATGCGGGCCCTGGCTTCCATCAATGCGGAGATCCATCGTCGGGAACGGCTCTTTGGAGAGTTTGAAGTCAATCATATCAATCAATACCAGAAGAAATTTAGGAATGGGGAAGCGACTGAGCCCCTGCCCCATCTCTTTCTCATCTCGGATGAGTTTGCGGAGCTCAAGGTCAACCAGCCTGACTTTATCAAGGAGCTGGTATCCATCGCGCGTGTCGGTCGTTCCCTCGGGGTCCACTTGATCCTAGCGACTCAGAAGCCGTCTGGGGTGGTGGATGACCAGATCTGGTCCAACTCCCGCTTTAAGCTGGCCCTCAAGGTAGCCGATCGTGGCGACTCTATGGAGATGCTTCATACGCCAGATGCGGCAGAGATCACCCAGACAGGACGTGCCTATCTACAGATCGGCAACAATGAAGTCTATGAACTCTTCCAGTCAGCCTGGTCTGGGGCGGACTACCAGCCGGATAAGGATGATATGGGCATTGAGGACCATACCATCTACCTGATCAATGACCTAGGTCAATATGAAATCCTGAATGAAGACCTATCAGGCTTAGAAGAAGCGGATGAAATCAAGGAAGTACCGACAGAGCTTGACGCGATTGTGCAAAATATCAAACTTCTGACTGAAGAGCAGAATATTCCTCCAGTACCACAACCTTGGCTGCTACCGCTCAAAGAGCGCATCACGCTAGAGGACTTGGAAGTCGTGCAGCCCGCAGTCGCTTGGAAGCAGAAGAAACCTGTCTCTGTCCTACTGGGGATGGCGGACATCCCACAGGCCCAGAAGCAGGAAGCTGTGTCTATCGATCTCTCCAAGGATGGGCATATCCTGCTCTACGGAAGTCCGGGTACTGGAAAGACCACCTTCCTGCAAACCGCAGCAATGGACTTGGCGAGAAAGCACAGTCCCAAGGCTCTTACTATGTATTTGATGGACTTTGGGACCAATGGTCTAGCGCCATTGTCCAAGCTACCACAGGTGGCAGACACCATGCTTTTAGATCAAGCAGAGAAGATTGCTAAGTTTGTTCGTATCATGGAGCGCGAGCTCAACCGGCGCAAGAAACTTCTATCAGACTATGGTGTAGGGACCTTGGAGCTCTACCGTCAGGCTAGTGGTCAAGAAGAACCGGCTATCGTCATCCTCTTAGATAGCTATGAGGCAATCAAGGAAGAGGCCTATGAGGCAGAGGTCTTCAAGCTCTTGGTGAGAATCTCTCGTGAAGGTCTCAGCATCGGAGTACATCTCTTGATGACAGCGGGTCGACAGTCCAACCTTCGGGCCCAACTCTACTCTAACTTCAAGCATCAGTTGAGCCTTCCACAGAATGATGTGAGCGAAGTTCGCTCTATCGTGGGATCTACGCCATTAGCTATGACCATGGAAGACATCAAGGGCCGTGCGCTCATGAAGCGTGACGAGGTGGATGTTATCCAGCTGGCTCTGCCAGTAGCGGGTGCCAATGATGCACAAGTCCTCAACAACTTGCGTCAAGCAGTGGCTTCTCTCCAAGAAGCCTGGACAGGACAGCGTCCAAGTGCTATCCCGATGGTACCAGAGGAGTTGACGGAGGCAGACTTCTACAGCCGTGCAAGTGTGCAGACTGCCTATGAACAAGGGCTCGTTCCTCTAGGACTAGACTTGGAGACAGTTGAGCCGGTTACGTGGAATCTAGCTAAAGGAAATCTCCTCTACTTAACAGACAAGGAAGAGCAGATGAGTGCTTTGACTGAGCAGATTGCACGAGGCAAGCAGAAAGTGATTGTGCTAGCACCAAAGTATCATAATCTACCTGAAATGGAAGGTGTGACGATTCTTGCAAGTCCAGAGGAATATCTAGAAGGATTAGATATGATGGAGTTCAAGGTTCAGGAGCGTTTAGAAAAGAAACAGAGAGACCATGTCGCAACAGTAGTTGTTTACAATTTAACCGAATTGGTGGGAGAATTAAACTCAGAAGTGCTTGATACTCTAGCATATGTCTTAGAAAAGGGACTTCGAGCTGGTTATACTTCCGTTGTGATGAGTTCACCAGCGCTCACTAAACATATTGATGTCATTTCTAAGATTGCTCGTTCTTATAAGCAGGCTGTTGTAGGACTTCGCTTAAGCGACCAATCAGTTCTGACCGTGACTAATAGGTCTGTCCGTGAGCCACAGTTAGAAGAACAAGAACACTACTATGTAGCCGATGGATTGGCAAGTAAAATGAAAGTATTAATGATATAGAAAGGTAGGATAACTATGGCTAAAGATATTAGAACGATTATAGCATTGACAAATGCTTTGTATAACGCTTCGGAGAAGACGAGCCAAGCGTCTAGTAGGAAAGCAGAATTAGAAGCAGCGCGGAGCAATGTTCAGAGTCAGTCTACAGATATCTGGACTGCCTCATCATTGTCACCTTATATTGCAGGCGAAAAGTACGATGAAGAGGAAAAACAAGAACGGCAAGATTTGGACAAATTAGAGAAATTACTCGCTGAAAAAAAGGATGAGATTTTAGGTTTGTTAGATCGTAAGATTGCGGAAGCGGATTCGACTTTAAGAAGCGCTCGGTTAGCAGAAGCGAATGCCCGTTATGCCCTAAATATGGCCTTAGCTGCAAACTAGAAAGGAGAGGTAGATGTCAATACAAGTAAAAAATATATCTGGTTTAGATAGCTATGGGACTAGTATTCATACTTTTGGTGGACGCTTTGAAGAAGCGGCAAGTGATACAGTCCGTGAGTTTAATACCAGTCTTGAAGGCGAAAAAGCTGATGCCATTAACGCATTCTTTGAAAAGTTAAATACGATACAAAAAACGGTTTTTAAGGAAGCTCCAAAAGATATTATGACCTATGGTCAGAAAATTTTCACCTTTACAGGAGAATTGAAAGGTCTGGGTTTTTCTTCCTTGGCATTTACAGATGATGAATCCATAACCACTCTAACGAACTCTTTGGAAGGCCAGCAACGTGATGTAATTGCGGTAGTAAAAAGTAAAGTCATAAAAGCGGTTCAGCAAGCTGTTGATGTAATGGGAGAGGGAGAGGCTACAATTCCCAATTTTGATACCACGGTTGACAATTTAATTTCAGAAGAGGTGCAGGCCAGAAAGGACACACATGGGGGAATTAAAACTGCTCATGAAAATTTGGAGACTGAAATCTCTAATTCAGCTGAGCGCTTTGAGACTTTAACAGCTATGACTTTGAATGCAAAGGCAGTAGCTTCTATTCCAGTTTCAAATATTTTGGATGCCATCAAAAGTGGGGATCTAAGTAAAGATAATATGAACTATCTTGATGCCGCTTATACTTCCGATGATGTTGAAATTATAAAGGTTTTGATTTCTGAATCTACATATGAGAACAAACAAGAATTTTTTGAAAAAATAGCCAGAGCGAAAGTGGATGATGCTAGTCTCCCAACGACGATGCTAGTTGCCAATCGTCTAGAAAAGGCTGCTGAAAAAGGTGAAGTTGATGGATTAGGGGCATTCTTTGAGGTTCTTTCTAATCGAGATGTGAAAGAGGTTCAAGTCTATACAGCGAAATTATCATCTAGTATTGATACTATTGTAGATGGCCTTAATGCTAAGGGGCAATCGTTGAGAAAGCCTATGCCAAAAGACTACAATAGTGAAGAATATCAAGAATGGTTAAAAGGGGAAGAGGAAGCTAAAGAACGCTTAAAATCATTAAAGGAAAGCTCCGTTCGCTATGGTCGTCTAAATAATATTCTAACATATATGAATACTGAAAAATTTGGAAAGGTTACCATAACTGTTAAAGGAGTCGCCCAAGAAAATGGGAAGACTGGTGACTATACAGTGTCGACTAAACGAAATATTAAAGCAGGAAGTTTTGCCTCTTCAAAGACTAATGGTGAATATACGTTTACAGTCCAAGATATAGGAATGGACCGAAAGAACGGCTCTGAAACGATTACTGAAAGTAGTTATAAGGAACGAGATCAGCTTGAAAAATTAAATAAAATGGGGGAACTTAGAGAGCAGAAAGATCGTTTGTGGATGGAAACGACCTATAATATAACCAAGAACATTGCATCAATGAACCCGGCTGCAGGTTTCTTTTGGAATATTGTAGAAGCAGCAGCGGCAACTAATGAGGAGAAGAACCTACTTAATGAGGTGGCTAAAAGTGGTACAAAGGCACTTAGTGAAGCCGATTTCAAAAAATATGAGAATCTAAAAAACGCTAGTTCGCATGTTGCTGGTGGTGTTCTTGAACATTTTGAGAAAGCTCAAAATATTCAAGAAAAGTTGCAAAAAACTGATAAGGATCTTTTGAGTCAAGAAATGGATACTGGTGCTACAGCCATAAAAGAAGGGGATAATACCTATAAGCATATTTCTGGTCAATCTCGTTATGATTTTGAGGCCAATCTTCGGATGGCAGACCTCCAGCAAAATGGTTTACGAGGCTATTATTTCCGTCAGATTTTAGAGAAAGAAGGAAATAATGTAGAAACAGCAGTTAGGAAATTAGAAACATTAGAAAGGCAATTAGAAGCGATTGAACCATCTGGAGACTATACAAAAGAAGTAAAATCTCTTTTTAGTGGAGAGGGGAGCATGAGTCCTGAACAACTGGGTGGAGAAAAGCTCGTAAAAGGATTGAGAGAATTCAAAAATGTGACACAGGATATGGGAGACTATAAATTTAATTATGATGAATATAGTAAGAATGAGGATCTCTATTTCAATCATTTAGTTGGCATAGGAGGTAACTAATAGTGAACAAACAGGTATTTAAGAATCGGAAAGTCATTGGGTCATTCCTTCTTCTTTTTCTAGTCGTAACGGGAGCTTGTTTCTTTCTTCTCTTGAAGCCCAGTCAGAAACCCAAAGAGCTAGAGTATTTAATGGGAACTGCTAGGGTAAAATCAGATTTTCAACTATTTGGAGATAAGAAGCAATATGTCCTTGCGTCTACAAACAAAGGGAGTTTCTTTGTCAGTAAAACATATGCGATCACAGATGAATACAAGACTTTTATAGTAGAGAAAGAAGGAGAGATACATGAAATCCCTCACCTTCAGATGGAGGGAGAGTATTGGAACTTGATTTTGTATAATTTAGACGAGGAGGGCTTGCCTGAACGAAAGATTGACCTTTTTCAGGCAGTGCGAAACTACAATCCGAAAGGCGTTCCTACAAGACTGATTGGCTCGTATTACGTTGAGGACACTCACTACTTTGGGTTAAAAATTGTAGATTTAACGGATGAAGAGAATCGAAGTTACAAAACAGTCTATCTCAATTTGGAGACGGAAGAAGTAGTGGATCTTCCAAAAGATACCAGGTTTGGACGGAACTCTGATATAAGCGAAATCGCAAGAACAACAAACTACGATAAGGTTCTAGACTCTAAGGGTTATATTGATCCATCAAATAAGATCGTTACAACTAGGCTTGAAGGACAAGTTCCAGATCCTAACATCAATCTCTATAGCCTTTATCCAGACCTAGAAGATAAACTCATCAATCAGAATTGGTCACTTTATGTTCGTCCAGATAAGGTTACACCGGATGAGTGGTTTGACACCCTTCTTCATTGGTTCGCCCCTAAGGGGGAAGATATTCTAACTGTTTATGGACGTAATGAAGATGGGAAAGCCTCAGATGTTCAGATTCGTAACAGCCAAGAGGCGAATGCCTGGTTGGAGCAACATCCAGATCTAAAAAACCTTTATAAAGTAGACATGGGAGACAGCTGATGAGTAATAAGAAAATTAATCCTGATAATCTCAGCCGGGTGAATGGTGCATTTAAAGATATGAGTGGTGAGTTAAAACATAACGTTTCGGACCTCATTTCTTCAAGTGCGACGGAAAAGATAGGAGCTGCGACAGATGGCATAAAAAAACTATCAAAGGAAATGGTTGCGACGATTAGCTCCTTAGATGAGTATCTTGGAGCAGTAGGTGAGGCTTTTCGAAGCGCAGATGCAAGTATGGCTCAGTCCATCGGTCAGAATATGTATACGAAAGCACCTGAGTCACGAGCGGAGCGCAGAGAACGCTATATCCAAGGTGGAAAAGATTCTCAAGAACGCCACAATCGTAAAAAAATGGTTGATATCGCAGAGGGTCGATATCATGATTTTCCATAATTATATGAATCCATCTGAAAATAATTCAGGTGGTTTTCTTTCTCTCTTATTTTCTCCTGTCTCGTTCATTATTCCCTTCTCCGTCCTATTTTTCGTATGGTATAATGGAACAAGGACATTTTTAGTACTTTGAAAACTCTATATTTTTGGGACTCGTTTCCCTGCTCTGCTATTTCCAAACAAATAAAATGACAGCCCTAAGCTGTTCGCTGGTCTTTGTGGAGGACGTAATGAGTTCCTTGTCTGAGAATATCCAGACGGTTATCAATATCAAGGACCGCAATACGGGACAACTGGTCATGGAAGAAGGGGTCTTGAAAGAGACCGACTTCCGTTTGGATCATTTCCCAGCAGATTATGACAAAGAGCGGATTGCCCGTACCTTGGCACCGCTCAATCACCTCCAAAACCTCAAGAGTTCGATTCCAGATACCGTGACCTTTATGGAGATGTATGGGGCGGAGACCTTTGAGGACTTACAGGTTTCTAGACGCTGGGCAAAGAATGCGCCTTATAAGAGCTTAGCTGTTCCGATTGGTTTACGCGGCAAGGATGACATTGTTCAGCTCAACCTGCATGAAAAGGCGCATGGACCTCATGGTTTGATCGCAGGGACGACGGGTTCAGGGAAGTCAGAAACCATTCAATCCTATATTCTGAGTCTGGCTGTCAACTTTCACCCGCACGATGTTGCTTTTCTACTCATCGACTACAAGGGTGGGGGAATGGCCAATCTCTTCAAGAACCTACCCCATCTCTTGGGGACCATTACCAACTTGGATGGTGCCCAATCCATGCGGGCCCTGGCTTCGATCAATGCGGAGATCCATCGTCGTGAACGACTCTTTGGAGAGTTCGAAGTCAATCACATCAATCAATACCAGAAGAAATTTAGGAATGGGGAAGCGACCGAGCCCCTACCCCATCTCTTTCTCATCTCGGATGAGTTTGCGGAGCTCAAGGTCAACCAGCCTGACTTTATCAAGGAGCTGGTATCCATCGCGCGTGTCGGTCGTTCCCTCGGGGTCCACTTGATCCTAGCGACTCAGAAGCCGTCTGGGGTGGTGGATGACCAGATCTGGTCCAACTCACGCTTTAAGTTGGCGCTTAAGGTAGCCGATCGAGGTGACTCTATGGAAATGCTTCATACACCAGATGCGGCAGAGATCACCCAGACAGGCCGAGCTTATCTGCAAGTCGGAAATAATGAAGTCTATGAACTCTTCCAGTCGGCCTGGTCAGGGGCGGACTACCAGCCGGACAAGGATGATATGGGCATTGAGGACCATACCATCTACCTGATCAATGACCTAGGTCAATATGAAATCCTGAATGAAGACCTCTCGGGCTTAGAAGAGGCTGACGAGATCAAGGAAGTACCGACAGAGCTGGACGCGATTGTGCAAAATATCAAACTTCTGACTGAAGAGCAGAATATCCCGCCAGTACCACAGCCTTGGCTGCCACCGTTGAAAGATAGAATCACGCTAGAGGACTTGGAAGTCGTGCAGCCAGCAGAGACTTGGAAGCAGAAGAAACCTGTCTCTGTCCTACTGGGGATGGCGGACATCCCTCAGGCCCAGAAGCAGGAAGCTGTGTCTATAGATCTCTCCAAGGATGGGCATATCCTGCTCTACGGAAGTCCGGGTACTGGAAAGACCACCTTCCTGCAAACCGCAGCAATGGACTTGGCGAGAAAGCACAGTCCCAAGGCTCTTACTATGTATTTGATGGACTTTGGGACCAATGGTCTAGCGCCATTGTCCAAACTTCCGCAGGTGGCTGACACCATGCTTTTAGATCAAACAGAGAAGATTGCCAAGTTTGTGCGGATCATGGAGCGCGAACTTAATCGTCGTAAGAAACTCCTAGCGGACTATGGCGTTGGGACCTTGGAGCTCTACCGTCAGGCCAGTGGTCAGGAAGAGTCTTCTATCGTCATCCTCTTAGACAGCTATGAGTCTATCAAGGAAGAGGCTTATGAAGCGGAGCTCTTCAAACTCTTGGTGCGCATCTCTCGTGAAGGTCTCAGCATCGGAGTGCATCTCTTGATGACAGCGGGTCGACAGTCTAACCTTCGGGCCCAACTCTACTCTAACTTCAAGCACCAGCTGAGTCTGCCACAGAATGATGTGAGCGAAGTTCGCTCTATCGTGGGCTCTACGCCATTAGCTATGACCATGGAAGACATCAAGGGCCGTGCGCTGATGAAGCGTGACGAAGTCGATGTCATCCAGCTGGCTCTACCAGTAGCGGGTGCCAATGATGCACAAGTCCTCAACAACTTGCGTCAAGAAGTCGTTTCTCTCCAAGAAGCCTGGACAGGACAGCGTCCAAGTGCCATTCCGATGGTGCCAGAGGAGTTGACGATTGATGGATTTATGAATCTACCGACCACTAAGGAAGCAATTGAGAATGACGAACTACCAATTGGTGTGGAATTAGAAGAAGTGAAAACAGTTGGTCTGCCTGTGAACAAGTTGAGACATATATTGGTATTATCTGATAAAGAAATATCAATAAATTCTGTTACCAATCACATGATTAATATTTTGATTCATAGTGTTTCTAAGGATAAAATTACGATTTTTGATCCCGTTGACGACTACAGTCAATATTCGGATGAGGTTCGTTATTTTGCAGGATATGAAACAAATATTCGGACAGTATTGGATGAACTGAAGGAATAGATTATTTTAGCTAGAAAATGCCGTAAAGTATTTGATCACTATATTCTTATCACAGAAATGAATCAATTTGTGGCTCAAAGCAGTCTAGAACCAAATGAACTAGCGTTACTAATGGAAGAAGGACAACGAGTAGGACTTCATTTTATATTTGTTGCTCATAAAACTTTTATAACAAGTTATACAGATATTCCGAAATATATGAGAACGCACATTGATACAGCTGTTATAGCTATGAGAATGTCAGATCAGACCATTTATACAAGGTCTCAAACTGGAAAAGAAGAAAATCTACCAGCTGACCAAGTCTATCTGCAATATCAAGGTTCCCAGATACAGCTTAAAATTACACGGTAAACGAAAGGATTATCATGAAAGAAAAAGACTTACTTATCAAAGAATATCTTAGAGTAAAAAAAGAAGCTATTTATAGTCGCATTATATTCTTGCTAACGGCCGTTACAGGAGCTATTCTGTCCTTTGTTTTGATTCATTCAGGATCTAGGAATCTAATCTTTGAAAATGTTTCAATTGGCTTAGTTGTGTTTGCAGGTATTGTTATATCAAGGCCGTATTGGACAAAAAAGAAACAATACGAGGCTCAATATCCAGAATTGAAAGGAATGTCTACAAGAGGAGCTGAAGCTTCTGGGAATTTTTGGGGAAGACATCTGATTGTATATCCAGCCATTCTTGTTTATATGGTTTGGGCCTTTTTCTCTTACTATCATCCTGTTCAAAATCAGGAAATAATAGATGTTAAGCTTCCAGCGATTAGTACAGAAACTGAGTATAGTTTGGATTTTCCAAAATCAGATAGTTCAGCGAGCACAGGCGACAGTCAAGAAGACAACCAATTAGATGCTTCGTCGGTCGGACAAAATGAAAGTGGGGAGTAGAAATGGGAAAAGATCCAGCATTAAAAGCGAGAGTAATAGCTAACAAAGCAAAGAAAGCAAGATATGAGCGCGCAAAAAATGGCATTGCAAATAATAGATTATCTACAAAAAGAAGCTTGGAACAATTAGAAACTTATATTAAGCATGTAAATTATGAACAAAACAGAATTTAAAAATATTGTTGGCGAAACTTTGAAATCACAAGGTTTTGCTTATGAAAATAAATATTATACATTTGAAAATACTGATTTAAAGGTATTTATTGGCTTTCAAAAATCTAACTTTGAGAACTCTTTCTATATCAATTACGGCTTTTTAATCAAAGGCATTTATGATGGGAGATTACCTCTATATAAATAAGGTTTGGAAGACTTTGGTGGTAGATTTGTTTATCAGGACCTAGATAGCTATAATCTAGAGAAGATAACCTTAGAAAGTCTAGTGGCTTCTATTAATAGTAATATCAAAATGTTGATTCAGCCTGCCTTTGATGCTGGACTAGCAAACTATTTTGAGTTGTACCCTCACTTCAAGTTTCTTTGTAAAAAACGTGTGAAAGAATATCTGGGCTTCTAATTTTTAATGAATAATACAGAATTCAAAAAAATTGTTGGCGAAACTTTGAAATCACAAGGTTTTGCTTATGAAAATAAATATTATACATTTGAAAATACTGATTTAAAGGTATTTATTGGCTTTCAAAAATCTAACTTTGAGAACTCTTTCTATATCAATTACGGCTTTTTAATCAAAGGCATTTATGATGGGAGATTACCTCTATATAAATAAGGTTTGGAAGACTTTGGTGGTAGATTTGTTTATCAGGACCTAGATAGCTATAATCTAGAGAAGATAGCCTCTAACGTACCAACTAGCAAAACAGCTGATATCGACTTACCTACTGTCAAATCCAATGCAGAGATGAATCTATCTTCCAAGACAGTATCTAATGCAGCAACTGCAGCTGCAGTTGGAGGAGTCAAGCCAGGTGATGTGGATGTACCAAAGGTGAAGGGTGAGCTAGCGCAAAGTACACATGGTAGTGCAGCACCAAGTGTTGAATCAGTTACTACTAGGGAACTCATTCCTGGGACACCAGAGCATAAAGCACAACGCTGGAAAGATTATCAAGCTAGAGATAATGCAAGTTGGAGCTATGAAAGATGGAGTAAGCAGTATGATATCAATATGAGAAATGCTTCATATGGTCTTAGTAGAGAGCGAAAATATAGAGAGGTTTTTGGTGGAGAATCAAGAGTGTTAAAGACAGATTTCACATTACGACAAATTGACATTGCAAATGGGACATCTCTAAAACAACTAAAAATAGGGAAAGTATCTTTAACAAAACAAGCGAAGATTGATATTCAAAAGGATGATTGGCTCATGGATGAAGGGTATGATGTTGAGTATATTCTAGAGAAGGGAGCATCCAAACCATTCTTGAATGCTTTGGATGAAAATAATATCCCCTATACTATCGGTTCACTACTTGACAATTGAAAGGAGCAATTTAAATGGCATTAGATAAAGAAAAAATACAGGAAAATTTTGAAGAATTTATGTTTTATATTGATGATACCTTGGCTGATATAAGGCAAAAAGCCAGCCAGCAAGGTTATCATCTGGATATGAGCTTAGAGAGCTTGAAAGATTTGGCGCAATTCGTTCGAGAGAATGATGTCAAAAATGATCCTGAAAATATTGACGATTTCTTTAATAGCTGGGTCTATCTTGGTGAGGTTTTTCGCTTACAAGTCAAAGGAGCCTACTGGAAAGTTGGCACTGAGAATCCGAAAAACTTAAATTATGGGTTAGAGTATTTGACGGGTTATAATACAATTGGTTCGGAATTTATTCCATTATTAATTATGAATAACTTTACTTTAAGTTCACCTGATAGGTTAAATAATAATTTTTTCTATGAGTTAGTGTTGAAACGTTTAAATCCTAAACCAATAAATCTAGATCATCTTCCAACAGAAAAGGGTTAAAATATAATTTGAAAACTTCTATTCTTCTGACAATGGCCTAGCCTTTCTCGCCGCTGTTCAGAAGGTATTGCAACCGACGGATATGAGCTTGAAGGTAGAATTGCCCGAGTGATAAAGAGAGCGAATTTAGAGGAGACAGTATCTTCTCTTTTTTGTTTGCGACAGACCTTATCCTCTCATCGGCGCTCAATATTCAATATGGTATAATGGGACAAGGTAGATAGACGACTAGTCTAATGGTAGGAGAATGGTTAATTGAAGGCTAAAAAAATTGGTACTATCTTTCTAATTCTAATTGGTGTATGTACTCTTTTTATATTTGGTGTTCGAGAGTTTGAAAAACAAGACTTATCTAAATATGAATATTGGATTGTAGATACAGAAATTACGGATTATGAATTTATTGAAAATGGGGAAATGATCACAGTTGATTGGCACAGTAAAAAGGAAGTCAATCAACAAGTGAAAGTTCTTGATAAAAAACCTAAATTTGGATCTCCAGGGCGCATAGCTGGCAGACGTTTCCTTGTTTCCTATGCGGCGCGATTCAAAGCAAAATCCGCTTGGAATGAAGTGCGAGATGATTTTCCTATTCTAGAACAAAATTATCCAGATAAGGGGGAATATTGGAATGAGTATCAGGAATTAAATTTAAATGGTAAAACTAATGATACAATAAAGTACCGTAGAGGAGAGGATATCCGAATTCAACATAATCAGCTGTTTGATCGTTTAGTCGGTTCAGGAGGACAATAAATGAATAAAAGAAAACAAATTATTTTAGTGATAGCTGTCTTACTAGTAGCTTTCTGTAGCTTTGTTTATCTAAAAAAACAATTCTTTTCTCCTTCCAAGCCAAAGGAAGAGTCTAGAAAGGAAACGATTGTATATGATTCTTCGCTGAAAGATATTACTCTGACAGATGATGGGCGCTATGTCTTAGTTAGTCCAAAAGATGTAAATTGGCAATCCAACGATTTAAGGATGAGTCGTAACTACGTAGTCTCAACATTTATAACTTATGAGCACTTTTATGCAAAAAAGAATACTTTACCATCAGGTAAACTCATAAAATTTGATATTATCACTTATGATTTACGTAAAAAAAATTTCATTGAAAAACGCATAGACCTCACAAAAGCCGTAGAAGAATATGATTCAGATTACAGTTTGAGAGATGATGGGGCCATCCAAGAAGTTGGTTCTAGTTTCTATTTTGAGGGTAAAGATTATGTACGGATTTCCGTTTCAAAAAGAAAAAATTTGGAAGAAAAAAAAAAGACTAGTGCTAAATCTGGAAAATGGGAAATTGACAGAGCTTAGTGAAGCGATGGAAGAGGTAATTCTTGCACAAAATAGTTTCCCCTCCCTATCTAGAACTAATCTTGATGATATTCTATATTTTAATGGATTTTCAGACTTAAATGATCTAGGTTATATTAATGATAAAAAGGAGAACGAGATTGGTCAGGATATTAATTTTAGCCATGAATTTCCTGACTTAGTAAAGCGTCTAAAGAAAAATAGAATTACAGAAATTCTGTATCGTAGAGGCTTGGTTTCTCCTGCGGATTACTATGAAGATCTTCGCCATTGGTTTGCGCCAGTTGGTCAGGATAAGCTAGATGTAATCGCAAAGGATTATGAAACGAATGAAGAAACTCCTTTAAATAATTACCAAGAATTCATTGATTGGTCCAAAGCGGAAGCTAAAAAAGCACAGGAAAGGATAAAAGCAAATGGGAAAAAAGAGACAAATTAATACGACACAAATTTACGAAACATCTGTTCGGTTAGACGCAGCAGTAATGTCGGGAGGTACAAATGATGCTTCAGAGTGGGTTGATGATGTGTCTACAGAATTATTTGCAGATTGCAATACCTTATTGGATGAGGCTTCAGCAGATATTCATACTACGGTAGAGAATCTTAATAACTACTTAAATTCTGTAGCAGCAGAATTTGAGAAAGCTGATTCAAAAATGGCAAAATTAATATCTGCAAATAATGGCTTGGAATCTATCCCAATGGAAAATAAAAAAGCTGCAGAAAAGGAAAAAATTCGCTCGAATGATTATTATAATGAATTGAAAAAAAGTAAATAATCTCTATACTTTTTCCGATTTTATATTTAATGTGATGATATAACAATGTGGTTATTTCTTTTAGAGCGAGTGATACTTCTCTAGTTTTCATCAGCAATTCTGCCCTGTTATTCTCCAAAGGGTTATAGTTTTTGCCCTAACCTTCCCTGCTTATGCTATAATAGTCTATGGAAAGTTGAGGAAATGATGAAAAAAGTATGTTTTGTAGCGCTGGTGCAGGGAGTGGCCCTATTTGTGATAACGGGTCTGCTCTGTTATTTTATGCGAGGGGATTTTTTCTTCCGTGCTTTGGCGCCGATTTTTGGTCTGGCAGCTGGGGCCTTTCGCTTCTTGACAGCCATGGTGATAAAAACACGGGCTCCCAGTCTTTATGAGGATGGGAAGAAAAAGG
>ERZ772874.1013-NODE-1013-length-14951-cov-24.382452_pt1 | contig 14951 bp, 15 predicted proteins | sample MGYA00580586_ERZ772874 | MGnify/ENA primary metagenome ERZ772874 (study PRJEB29015, sample SAMEA2737952) | human oral metagenome | biome: human oral; feature: human-associated habitat; material: dental | place: China | collected 2154 ... | reverse complement strand
TCCGCTTTATTCAAGAGTGCAAAAACGAGCGTGCCAAGAAAGCGATGGTAGAGGCCATGAACCGAGGAGAGATCCGCATCATCTTCGGCTCAACATCTATGCTCGGCACTGGAGTGAATGCGCAGCAACGAGCCGTAGCCATTCATCATCTCGACACTCCCTGGAGACCATCGGACCTCGAACAGCGCAATGGGAGAGCCGTGCGTAAGGGCAATCAAGTAGCCAAGGACTATGCGAATAACACGGTCGATGTCATCATCTATGCCGTAGAGCGATCGCTCGACAGCTATAAGTTCAACCTCCTACACAACAAGCAGCTCTTCATCAACCAGCTCAAGAGCAATACCCTCGGTGCACGCACCATCGATGAGGGCGCTATGGACGAGGAAAGTGGAATGAACTTCTCCGAATACGTGGCTGTCCTCTCAGGAAATACCGACCTCCTGGAGAAGGCAAAACTCGACAAGAAGATCACAGCCCTGGAGTCAGAACGTAAGAACTTCATGAAGGAGCGGGACGCTGCCTCAGGAAAGCTCCAAGAGCTGGAGCACTCCGTAGAGTTCCACACAAGCCGTGTGGCCGAAGCTAAGAAAGATCTGGCCTTATTTGAAGCCTGCGTGCAGCGTGACGCAGAAGGCAATGCCATCAATAAGCTGGAGCTGACGGGGCTTCCAGAGAATTGCGACATGAAGGTCGTAGCATCCCGTCTACAAGAAATAGCCGAGAAAGCTCGAACCCAAGGAGAATACCACAGAATTGGATCAATCTACGGCTTCGACATCTTCGTCAAAACGGAGAGTTCTGCAAAAGATCTCTTCCAAAGCTCCGTCAATCGATTCTTCGTCAAGGGAGAGGGAAGCATCTACTACACGCACAACAATGGCAAGCTCGCCAGCGACCCTAAGCTCGCTTGCCAAAACTTCCTCTCTGCCCTCGAGCGCATTCCCAAGGTGATGGCGACCCACGAGAAGGAGCTCACCAGAGCCGCACAAGACATCGAAATCTACAAGGCGATGGCTAGCGGTCAGTGGAACAAGGAGGACGAACTTCGATCGCTCAAAGCCCAAGCGGCAGAGCTTGACAGAAAGATAGCCTTAACACTTGCCCCCGTGGAGGAAGCCGAGGCAGCGGGAGAAGAAATGAAGCAGAAAGAGAACGTACAGCAGCAACCCAATGGAGGAGACAACACGCGCCCGATATCCACGGAGCGCTTAGCTACACCAGAAGAATCATCCTCCTTGACTCGACCCACGGCTTCCCGCCCCGATGAGAAGGAAGAAGCTGTGAGTAAAGGCGTCTTCGCTAAACCGAAGGTAAGATAGAAAGCAAGCGCCCTCCTTTATCAGCATAAAGGAGGGCGCTTGCTTTCTATCGATCATGGAACTTCTTTTCCAGTAGACTTATTCGTTCCAGCAAAGCACCAAAGGGCAAGGATGCTCCATAGATCATAGACTGCTGCATATCCGAATAATCCCGTTCCCAAACCGACCGAACCTCTTCGGGTGGACATAAGACGATACGATCTCGAATGTCAGGAGTATAGTCTACTCCCGAAAGGCTAGTAAACACTTCACGATGGTGGGCAATGGTACCCCATAAATGATCGTCCTCTATGGCTTGGATAGCAAAAGGAGCATCCATCATCTTCTCCAGGTCATATAGATGACGGGACTTACGCTCGGCACTTACCCCCCTTTGGCTCGTGAATAGCTCATGGAGAAGAAAAGCCTTTTCCAAGAAGGTTTTTTGCGGAGCTGCCGTAGCTATACTATGCGCAGAAACGAGCCCAGTATCAATCTGAGGGAATTGAGTAGTGACAAGACTCTGAATCGAGGTATTCACCGTAGGTTCAAACAAAGACCGGGCTCCGATCTCCAGCATCACCCTAGGTTGGAGATACTCGTTGAGAGGGAAGAGAGTTCGATAGTATACGTCGATCTTTCTAGGCTCCGGATAGGTATGATCGCCTTCTCCATCATTCTCGGGAACAACAGTGCAGTACTCATCTAAGCCATACGACACCATTGCTGCCTTCAGAAGACTTGTCAAGTCATCGCGAACGAAAAGAGAGGACTTCTTGCGTAAGCCCTTGATCTGCTTCTTTGTTAAATCGCCATGAAGATCAAAAAAACTCCGATCAACGACAAGATCAATATCTTCCGAAAACCGCTCGATCAGCCCAAAAGACTTGCTTAGAGAGGTTCCTCCCTTAAACACAAGCTTATCAGAAAAAGGGAGTGTGAAAACAAGTTGTAGGATGATAGATACCCACAAATCCTTTTCTACCGCTTGCTCAGGAAGCCCTAGGCGAACGGCAGTCTGTGTGATAAGAGTACGTTGCTGTGAAGCGCTAAGAGAAAAGTAACTATTCATAGGAGCCTTTGACGAGTGTCCTTATCCAAGCTGGCATCAGTGGATAATCTCCCGAGATTTGCTCTTCTCTAAGAGGGGAGAGTATCTTCTTCAGATGTTGCTTATGGGCGTCGGTTATATGGTCTTGCCCAATCTCTTGAAGAGCAACAGTAATCAACTGGGCTATCTTATTCTGGAAGGATAGTTTCTTCGGAACAGTCTTCTTGAATGTGATTCTATGACCATTAAAGAGTTGTACGCTCCGAGGACTCCCATCGGTTAAGAACACGAGATTCATGGGAACCTGTGTTGTGAAGCCAAGCACGTTCATAGCATAGGCTCCTGCTGGAGCAATACGAGCCTTGTCTCTTTGAGCGATGCTCTGAGCAATCTCTTCATAGGAAGGATAAACAACCCCAAGACCTAAGACCTTGTCCTCCTTGGGGTAACAATAGATCCCTCGAGCAAGACGAATGAGCGTGCCTTTGCTGGCCAACCGCTCCAAGGCTTTTAAGACGCTAGTGTTTTCCCCGAGGGAGACAAAGTTCGCTGGGAAGACGATTGTACCCCTTCCGCGCTTTGAAACACTCTTAACGATCTTGTCATCAATACTCTCCATGCATATATAAGCTTTATTATGTCGCAAAACTACACGTTTTTTGCGACAAAATAGCCCTCGCAGGAGATTCCCACTCACCGAACACCTCATCGCTATCACTCCTCGCGTCGCCTCAGCATCTCATCGACCTCTGCTCTCAAAAAGAGCAAACGACCATTAGCCTTGAGGTAGGGGATCTTCCCTAAGGAGACCCAGTTGTAGATGGTCTTCTGCTCCACCTTGAGGAGCTTAGACACGTCAATAATGTCGAGGTACTCTGCCCGAAGGGGAGGATGAACCCTGGGCTTTTGCTCTTGCCTTTGCAGGCAGAGTAGTTCATCAAGCTTAGCTTCCATCAGCATAAGCTTCTTGAAAAGGCTCTGGAAGCGGGCCTCACTCTGAGGTGATTCTAGATAGGGCATGACTTATTCTCTTGATAGTTTCCTTGGGCATCCTGCCTAAGGATGCCTTGCTCTTTCATGTAGGCAATGTACTTCTTTGCGGTACGATCTTTGATCTCGAGCTCACGCATCAAGACCTCGCAGAGCTCCTGGTAGGATAGGAGATTCGTCGTACGGAAAAGCTCCCGAACAACAGCAAGTAGCTCACTACTCTTACGCCGGTCTTTGTCCTCCTTAGACTTCTCCCCTCGGTAGACATGCATATCAAGAGCCTTATCCCAACCGAAGAGCATCATCGGCACATCCAAAGGACTGCCATCTCTGACTTTTAAGGCCTTGACAACTGAGCATTCAGGATGATCATCTTTTTCAATGGAGAGGATACCTGCCGCCTTACGCTGTAGCTCAGAGCCAATATGCCCTCTGAGCTTTATCCCACTAGGTACAAAGTGGAGGACGCAGATAAGGCAGGTGTTATAGATACCGGCCAAGCGATAGAGCTCATCAACGATAGCAATGCTCTCCGTCTCATCATTAGCTGAGCGAATGAGGTCGGCAATACCATCAATAACCACGAGATGAATACCCCCATGCTTATGATGAAAGATGTCCATACTCTCTTGGATAAGCTTCAAGCGATCCTTACGCGAGAGTGAGGCTAGGTAGAGCGAATGGTAGAAGTCAGGGACAGCCGTGAGTGATGCCCGGCGGAGCGTCTTGCCTAGATTCTTGTGTAACTGAGCCTCTGACTGCTCCGTATCGTAGTGTAGGACTGCCAGCCCCCTTGGATTTGGCGTAACTTCAAGCCCTAGGGTCAGCTCGGCATCCAGGCGTTGCTGGGCAAGGGCTCCAGCAAGAATCGCTGAGACATAGTTACTCTTACCCGTACCCTCTCCTCCCGTGATGCAGAAGAGGTTGTCCTGCGTCCCAAGAGGCACCCCGTTGACTGCCACGAGTGATTTAGAGGCATCAGGAGGGTTATCATAGTCGATTTCACACGAGCGTAGGAGCATCATTGTTTGCGTGTACATTTGAGAGAGGAGCGTATTCAGTAGTCCTCGGAAGTCGGCCTCCTCATTCCCCAGAGCAAAGTAATCCGAAATATCCTTCTCAGCCTTCGTCCCTTTGAGTGGAAGCTGGAGCTGCTTCACATGATAAGCCGACAAGCGACCTACCTGCCGCTGAGCCTCACGAAGCCCGGTAGCATCCGAATCATAGAGGAGGATAATATGCCGGAAACGTAGCTGTAAACTCTCAATGATACGCTCGGGAATCTGCGCAGTTTCGCTATTGAAGCAAATCGCATAGAAATGCCGAGCGGAAAGCGAGAGAACATCTTTCTCTCCCCCCGTAATGAAGAGCATATCGCCTTTACTGGGAAGTTGCTCCATCCCAAAACAATAGGGACTGGGCATTCGCCCTCCATAGAGAAAGCGCATCTTCGAGCTGTTGGGGCGATAAATCTTAATGTAGCCATTACCGATATAAGCATAGATAGGCTCCGTAGGACTAGCTTTCAACTCAAAAGGCTTACCCTCCTTCGTCTGGCTCCTATAGCTCTTCAACGAGCGCACCCGAAAGCGTCTGAGAGTATCTTCATAGATACCATAATGCGCCCAATAAGCTAAGAGCCCATCATCAAAAGGCTGAATCTCGAAGCTATAGGGGAGCTCATCCTGGACGGGCTCACTCAGCGTAGAAGCACGCTGCCCCTCGGGAGCAATAGGTTTCTTGATCTGCTCTCCGGCAAGGATACGAAGCCCCAGCTCCCCAACAATCAGCTCTAGGAGATCTCGAAAGCCCGTTCTCAGATCGATACCTCGTAACTGTGCTACAAACCAAAAGCAATCCCCCGCATAGGAGGGATCGCCATGGTCGTAGTACTTATAGGTCGATGATTTCTTGTCGTAGTAGATATGACAAGAAGCTCGCCTATCATCATAGAACGGACTCCGGAAATTACGATGCAGATTGACCTCAAATCCCAGATAGTGACTGAAGATAGTGAGGCCCTGATCCGTCAAGGCTAGTACCTGCTCTTTCTCTATCATGATGGGGATCATCGTTCTGAAGCGAGACAACTCGAGAGGATAAGCTTATCCTTATAGCGTAAAAGACGATCCAGAAGCTCGTCATTACGCATACCCGAGATACGCAAGCGGTTACAGCGAGCGCAGATAAGCAGAGACTTATAGAAGTAGCGCACATCCCCGCTCTCCGTATAGCGGAAGCGAACCAGGTTCTTCTTTCGCCAACGATACAGGGTCGACTCAGAGACATTCAAAGTCTCTATAAGATCCTTCGTAGACATCTCGAGCTCATCATCGATGTCTTGCTGGAGGTGTGTGGTACGCTCTACATACTGCTCAATTCGATTAAGCCGGTCTATCAAATCCTGATAGGCACTGCTCTCCATAGAGATTACTTCCATTACTTCAGTTGCGTTGTGACAAATTCAATGTGGCCACCCTCCTCTGCGAGCAGTTGCTCAACAAGGCGCTTGAAGCTCGCTTTATCGTAGGCTGAGATCTCAATCTTGCCTACTGGCTTGGAAACTTCAGCTGGCTCATTTGCGCTGAATGCAAGAACCTCGTGGACAGTGATGTCCAAGAGTGAGGCATACTCGAAGAGCTTGTCTATACTGGGGAATTTTCCCTTAGACTCCCAGCGTGAAATGGTGCTGGAGGAAACGCCCAGTTTGACAGCAAGATAGTCTTGCGAAATCCCTTTATCCTGGCGGCTGGATCTTAGGTGCTCGAGTAACTTTTTCATATACTCAAAGTTATAAACGCATCCGAGCTCAACCAACCCGTTTCGTGCAAGTTTCTGCGCCCAATGCAAGAGGTCTTGCATCAGATGCAATATGATGCTATATCGGGCTGCAATGGGACCAACATAAAATAGGGACTAGGCAGGTCTTTTCATCATAAGTGCACGTGAATTTTCCCTAGCTACCCAGGAGACACTGGTGCACGGTGCAAGCCCCCTATATATAGGGCTTGCACCGTGCACCAGACTGTGTAGCAGGGATCTGAGTAAATACTTATTATAGAGGAGCTTTGCTTATCGTTCGTTTTTCTGTACCTTTGTAACTAGGAAAAGAGAGCTGTTGCGCTTTCAATAGTCCGTCAGAATGGTGGTCAAGAGTCGGTCAAAAAACTGCTACATTTTTGCTACACTACCGATTGACTGGATTAGATAGACATCTGTGATACAACGAGATAAAGGGGGATGGTACATTTCCCTCTCTCTCCGCAATAAAGGGTGTAAATCAGTGAGTTATACGATTTACGCCCTTTTCTACACCCAAAAACTTGCGGGTAATTAAAAACTCCACCCAAGATCTTGATCTTGGGTGGAGTTAATCTGAGTTCATGATCATTCAGGAGTTACCCTAAGCTTTACGAAATTTACTTGATGCCCAGAAAACACGCTATCCGAATCCTATAATAATCTTGCTTTAATATCTTATTTATGCATCAAGAAACTCCTAAATTCACTTAATCCTTGGGCATCTATATTACACCTGTGAATAACTCGATGACAATTAGGGCATGCGGGTAATAGATTTTTCAAGGCTTCATCTATCGTTTTATACTCATCTACATCCTCATACTGAAAAAGAGGCTTAATATGGTGTATCTCCACACAATTACAGATGTATTTAGGTGCATAAAAACTAAAGTCAAATCCACAACATTTGCAAACAATTCGCCCATTCTGCGTAAAATGCTCTATAGCCACATCCCTCAGTTTGCGCGAACGTTGTGTATATCTAATTGTCTGTGTATAATTCCCCCCCTCTGTAATTATTTCTTGATAAGGTTCTTTTCTTACACCAGGGCTTATCGCAAGTTTACCCAAAGACTCGACAACATCATCACATCTAAATCCTGAGGAAATTAGATATTCAATGGAGGCTTTCTCTTCAGCTACTAATACTCGCCCCGCAGGTGTCAGTTGAAATCCTCGCCCTTTAGTATATGTTGCATACCCCTTCTTCTCCAATGTATCATGGCTTTTTAGATTTCTTACTATTTGAGAGAAATAGGTATCTCTTCTACCTGCTAGTATTTGCGCATCTTCTCCCGTAGGACGCATAATCTCTGTCAACTTCTGGATAAGGGTTGATGTATCAACATATCCAATCACATCATCACTCATAAGATATAAAGCAGGTAATATAATATCTGATTCTGTTATTCTATTCATAATGAGTAATTCGTAATAATAAGATGCTGTGCATTTTTATCATTCCGGTTCATAAAACTAACAAGATACTTCTTATCAAACGTCTTAATTGTCAATCCTGCTACACTGTATAGGGACAATATAAAAGGAGTGTATTTGATAACCATCATCCACTTGGCCCTACACTCTTCAATCAAATAACGAGCAAGTCTGCGATGATCATCTTGTGAGAACGCATTCTGTGCATAAGTGCTAAACTCACTATCGTAGGGGGGGTCCAAGAAAATAAAATCATTCTCCTTAGGTATATTATTTCGCAAGAATAGCTCAAAATCTTGATTACATATAGTAGTTTTTTTTAGATGTTCTAGCAGAGGAGCAGATTTGTAGTAATCAATCTTTCTTTGTAAGCACTTATGATTGTAGCTAATACCTCCATAAGGGACATTAAACTCCCCCTTGCGGCTGTACCTAAACATGCCTCCGTAAGCGTAATTTCTGATAAATACAAATACAGCTGTACTAAGAGCCTTATCGGAAGACATCAACTCATGATCATTGTATACAAACCTGAGATACATATAGATGGAGCTCATAAATGCCGTTTCTATATTGTCATAGACATCTTTTAGTGGCATTAAGGTCTTCTTCTTCTCAATCTGCTCCATACGCATAATCTTACGTACAAGATTTCTCTGAATCTCCTTGAAATAAACAGCACGATGCCATTTAAAGGAAGGCAATAGAATATCATCCAATTTAACAGAATATTCACTCAGAAAAGTAAATATAATTGCTTCCATCTGTTTATCCGATAGTTTTCCCTCTCTAAATAATAGATAATCACCACACAAACTTTGATGACAATCTACAAACTCCAGCATTGAGTTCCACACGGTTTCAATGGAAGTAATCCATAAAAAGAAGTTGGGGTCTGAAGAGGCAATATTACGATATAAATCGATAAGCTCCTTTGATTTGTCATTAATAAAATACTTTTGGGCTGAAAACGCCATAAATACAGCCCCTCCACCAACAAATGGCTCATAATAATATTCAAAATTTCGTGGAGCATTAGAAAAAATGAAGGGCAATTCCTTTTCCTTTCCTCCTGCCCATTTGACTATAGGAGATAGATCCGTGTTGTGTAAATTTTCAGAAAAATTCATTAAAATCTGCGTGTTTCTATGCGTTCTCTTGCGGCGTTGAAATAAACTTCATCTAATTCAAATCCGATAAACTTTCTTCCGAGTGCCAGTGATGCAATTCCTGTCGAACCAACACCCATAAACGGATCAAAAACGACATCACCAGATGTCGAAGCAATGGTTATAATCTTCTTCAAAATACTTGTTGGTTTTTGAGTTGGATGTTTAGGGTTGGTTAGGCGCTCTGGGCGCATACATATAGGACTCTCAATAAAATTATGCATTTCAGTCTGAGAAATAAAATTCCAAGTATGCCCCTTATTCCAACAACAATAAATCATCTCACAACTATTCAAAAAACCAGCTTTGAAAATTTTAGGAGCTGGATTAGTTTTATGCCAAATCATAAATTGAGTAGTATCAAATCTTCTGTCGAGACAATTATACCATTCTCCTATTTGATTGTAAGTAGTGAAGATAAATAAATTTCCAGTTGGCTTAAGAACACGCAAAAAATCATCCACCCATTCTTCGGGGCTAAAGTTTACCCTATCCCAGTCGGCCACATCATTATTAATCGCACTTCTTCCTAGCAAGGGAATGTTTCCTGTTGAATGTTTGCTAATATTGTAGGGAGGATCTGTCAAGATAAGGTCTACGGAGTTATCTGGTATATTTTTGATAAGCTCTCGACTATCACCTTGTCGTAAAATGCTTTCCCAAGAGGTTATATTCATATCATTATTTACCTAGCAAATAGGCATTTTTTATAGTATCAAGAGCAAAAACTATGTGATGAGCACTCTTTCTATACTCATCTAAAACTATGCTATATCCTTCTTCAGACTTACATACCATATTCCAGAAAGCACTACTAATCAACAGTTCTTCTTCTGCAAAGAATTGTCGTACTCGCCCCTGTAACCAAGGACGGCCTTCTCCATACCGATTGTACGCCGTTGCAAAATAAATACGAACTTTTTCTTGAGATCCAAGAGAATTTATAAGGATACAATACTGCTCCAGCAGAGCTTCTTTTTCAGAACGTGCTTTTTTGTTATCTAAATCTCCTCCAATTTTCAGTTCGATAAGATAGTATATTTCTGTTTCTTTATCAAACAAACAGTAATCGCTCTCATGCCTCTTGGAAATATTTGCTCCATCAGAGTACAAGTCTAAGATCTTAGCATAATCTTCAACTGATGGTTTACGACTGTGGCGCTTATATTCCTCCAGTATTCTTGCGATATATGTCGTTTGTTCTATTGACAGCTCTCCCTCTACATGCTGTTGCACTTGATAGTGTAATGAAGCTATTTTAATCGCCATTTTTTCCAACATATTACCAAGGCTACTATCTAAGGAGCGAGCCAAAGCAGAATAATACTGAATATCAGCACCTAAAGCTGCAATAAAGACATTATGTATCTTCATATTAATCGTTCCATTCTCATCTTCAAATTCAGAAAGATGGCGATCAGAAAAACCCATAGCATAAGCTTCTACGAAAGAGCTAACCACGGCTCGAATATTTTTTTCTTTCTCAATAGTCATACTATATATCTTATATTATTTTCTACAAAGGTACGAAGTTATGAGCAGAGGGACGAGGGGATTTCCCTATTTAACACTGAAAACCAAGGTGTGGGGCTCGGGGAGGGCAAAATATCGCGAGAGGCTCGGGGGCGGTGATGCTCTGCGAGCCTCTTTTTGTGTCAAAATGCGTGTTGAGGACGATGGAATGAGGGGGGGGGATTTCCTACCTTTTCCTTGCATTTCCTGTGACCTTTTTATCCTCTCACAGACAGCAAATTAGCTCATACTTTTGCAGTATCAGAGATGACTGATAGCCCGAAGTGCAAGGGCAAAAGTATTCACCATAAAACTACAATGAAGTATGATTTTAAAAGAACTTTTGAGCAAGCCCGTATGGCAGATGACTAGCGAGGAGTTGCTCTTCCTTGCTCACCACGGCTCGCAGCCCAGCAATACCACCACGGAGGCAAGCCCCTCCAAAGAACAAAGACGCTATGTGTATGGACTATAGGACATCGCTCGCCTTCGCGAATGCAGCCTCCCCACCGCCAATCGCATCAAGCAGAGTGGCAAGATAGACCGAGCCATCAGGCAAATAGGGCGTAAGATTATCGTGGACGCTGACCTTGTTCTCGAGTTGGCTGGTCGCAAAACAGGAGGACGCAGATGAATACGCCAGACTACGAAAGCATTTGGCAACAGTCGCTCATTCGGGTGACGGACAAGTTTAGCCTACCGCCTATTGTGCTGCGTGTGGACGATGCCGTCATCGGCACGCTCGGCAACTTCAGCGTCTCGACAGGGAAAGCCAAAGCGAAGAAGACTCTCAATGTGAGTGCCTTGGTCGCCTCTGCTCTCGCTGATGGACAGGTACTGGAATATCGGGCGTGCTTTCCCGAGAGCAAGCGTAATATCCTTTACTTCGACACCGAGCAAAGCCTTTACCACTGCCAGCTGGTGATGCAGCACATTCTAAGGCTGGCAGGGCTACCGCTCGACCGAGAACCCGAGCGATTGAAATTCAGCCACCTCAGAGCCATCGCCGACCAGAATCAACGCCGAGAGATTATCTGCCATGCTATCATACCCCCAACGTGGGTTTGGTCGTCATCGATGGCATCCGTGACCTGATGCTGGACATCAACAACTCCGCCGAGGCGACACGCCTTGTGGGCGACTTGATGAAGTGGACTGGCGAGCGAAACATCCACCTGCACACCGTGCTACACCTCAACAAGGGCGACGACAACGCTCGAGGGCATATCGGCACAGAGCTGAACAACAAGGCGGAGTGCGTCTTGCAGGTCACAAAAGATAGCATCGATGCCGACCGTAGCGTGGTTGCTCCTGCGATTATTCGTTCCAAGCCCTTTGACAAGTTTGCCTTTCGCCTCACGGAGCAAGCCGATGGCATCTGCCTGCCCGAGGTCGATGCGACCTATGTAGAGGCCACGAAGACCGCCAAGCATTTCTCCTATCAAGAACTGACGGATGAACAGCATCGAGAGGCACTCAAAGCGAGCTTTGGAGAGGACATCACCCTAAGCTATGGCGACCTAATACCCCGACTTCGGGCTGCCTATAAGAGTGTTACCGCTCACGAATATGGACAAACGAAACTCAAAAAATTGCTCCGCTTCCTTCTACACAAGCGGATGGTGGTGAAAGAAGAACGTGCAAATATCGCTTCAATCCAGAGTACCATTACTAAGCTGATGAAGAATCGCTGTAGAATGCGGTAATCTCAAGGCGTCGAGTTCGAGCACGGAGGGAGCATACTCTTGTATGTGACCGAGTGCGAGCACCGAAAAGAACAAAGAGAGTGCCGTATTATACAAGATTTTTGGGTCGGTCGGACGCAGGCTATATGTACTTAAACTGACCGACCAAAGAAAAACAACATTGGGTCGGACGGTCTGTGCGCCTATAGGTTTCGACCAACTGACCAATTCCCAACAATAACCCTCCAAGAAAAAAGACATGAAAACGATACAAGAAATCAAGCAACTATCTATCGTGGACTACCTCCAGCAGGCAGGGCACGAACCCAAACAAATCAAAGGCAATGCCTATTGGTACAGCTCGCCACTGAGGCAGGAGCGCGCGCCCTCCTTCAAAGTAAACACCGAACGCAATCAGTGGTACGACTTCGCCACTGGTGAGCATGGCGACATCATCGACCTTGTTTGTACCTTGCACCGCTGCTCAACAGCAGAGGCACTGCAACGTCTCCGAGGAGAGACAGGACTACCCAAGACTGATTTTTCTTTTGGCGGAACAAAAACCTCCGCTCAGCAAGGACTCGAAATTCTTTCGGTGCAACCCATTTCTAGCTCGCAGCTGCAACGCTACGGCTCGGAGCGCGGCATTTTGCCCTCCCAGCTAGAAAAGTAGTGCTCCGAGGTACGTTATCGCTCGGGCGAACGAAGCTATTATGCCCTTGGCTTCCCCAACGATGCAGGGAGCTGGGAGCTACGCAATCCCTACTTTAAGGGCTGTTTTGCCCCCAAGGGCATAAGTACAACCAAAGGGACTTATAGCCACAAGCTCCAGCTCTTCGAGGGCTTCATGGACTTTCTCTCTTGGCGGAAACTTCACCCCGAGGTGCAAGATGACAGCATCATACTTAATTCGCTCAACCTGCTTCCGAAACTCATACCCTCGCTTCATGCCTACACGATGATCGAGAGCCTTCTTGATAATGATGAAGCAGGGGATCGAGCAACGAAACAACTTATCGGCGCTGGGCTACCCGTCAAGGATATGCGAGCGTGCTACGCTCCCTATAAAGACGTCAACGAATACCTTGTCCAGCGACTACAAGGAAAGAAGATATCTCCTCCTCGCAAGAGAGGACTTCATTGATAAATCAGTGTCTTCAGCAGCTCGATCCTCCGAGGCGAATCTCGAGATCTCGAGAAATTAATTAATCGAGATGTCGATGTCTCGAGCTTAAGTTTGCTTGAGCACTAAAGAAATAGAATGATCGGTAGAGGCCATGAAGCATCCCTTCTTTCTACTGGCAAGGTGTGTCTTTGTCCCACAAATTGCCATTTGTACCACAAAGGCCCTTGCCCCTTTGGGGGATCAATCACTCCAAAGTCGTGATAATGCAACCAGGAAAAAGATGAAACAGAACAAGCCAGACGGCAGATGTACCACCTGCCCCCGATGGGACAGATGGCACATCAGAATACCCAACCCCGAAGATCAGAAGAAGCTCATCGAGCTATACCGAAAGTCAGGAGCGAAGACGAAATCAGACTTCCTCCGAGCTCGACTCCTAGACGAGAGCTTTAAGGTTATCATCGAGGATGAATCTACAGAGGAGTACTATCGTAAACTCTCTAACATCACAGCACAGATTCAGAAGATCGGCATCCTCTACAACCAAACAGTGAGGGCTATCAACAGCTACCATACAGTCAAGGCTGCACAGGTAATGCTTCAACGGTTAGAACAGTTCTCACAGCAAATAATCACCCTTGAACAGCAAGCCATCAGCCTAACGCTAGACTACCGGAAGCGATGATTGCTGAGATATCAAGCTCGGCAAATCTAGCTGGATTCCTTGGGTACAATTTCAAAAAGGTTGATGCTGGAGGAGCGAGCGTTCTCCTTGCTGAAGGCTTATATGAGAACCCTGGCGCTGCCTATACCCTGCTTGAAGTCTTATCTGATATGCAGGCGCTCATCCCCTCACAATATCGCACGATATAAAGGTCAAGGTCGAGAGCTTTGCATAGCAGTGCTCACACCTGCTTCAATGATGAGGGATACTTACTCAAGCAAGGCATCCCACCTAATACTCGGACTTTGCCGAAGGATTCGGGAACCAAAATAACTAGCCCTCGATGCTATGCTGTGAGCATAGCATCGAGGGCTCTGTTGCTTAAGTCTCAACGAAGCTTATACTCCTCTATCTCCACCGCTATCAAGGCTGTCCAAGCGTCTCGGCCTTGGGCAAGCCTTCCTCCTGAAAGCCTCTCCGCATGAGAGGTAAAGCTACCAGCTCTAAGACGTATACGTTTTACTTGCAAGACGTATACCTTTCGATCGGCAAGACTATACGTCTAGCGATTCCACCGTAGAAGTTACCCTTTCCCAACGAAAAATAGGCCTTCTTCCCAAGTAACTTTTGCCCCTTTCCTCCTTAGGAGAGCATTACGCAAGCCCACCTCTTTACAGCTTCGACCTTCCACCTTCAAACTTCTCAGCCTAAAGCCGCCATTTTTTAAGGAAGAAAGAGGGAGAAGTGAATAGGTGGGCTTGCGCAATGATATCAAAAGGCAGAATGCCGGAAACGTTAGGAACAAACATTTCCGGCACCAAGCCTTTTTACGATAAAACTAGATTAGGACTTTTGCCCTATTGCTATTTGGTAGCCGGAAACCATCTTCGTGTGTTATTGGCAATCCTTACTAACATCAACATCACCGGTACTTCGACGAGCACGCCCACCACCGTAGCCAATGCAGCCCCGGATTGTAAACCAAAAAGAGAAATAGCTACAGCAACCGCCAATTCAAAGAAATTACTTGCCCCAATCATTCCGGCAGGTGCGGCAACATCATGGGGTAATTTCCACCTTTTCGACCAACCGTAAGCAACGAAAAATATCAGAACAGTTTGCACCACAAGCGGAACAGCAATCAATAAGATATGCAGGGGGTTGTTCAGTATCGTTTCTCCTTGAAATGAAAATAGGATAATAAGTGTTAATAG
>ERZ772874.1012-NODE-1012-length-14973-cov-4.425191_pt1 | contig 14973 bp, 15 predicted proteins | sample MGYA00580586_ERZ772874 | MGnify/ENA primary metagenome ERZ772874 (study PRJEB29015, sample SAMEA2737952) | human oral metagenome | biome: human oral; feature: human-associated habitat; material: dental | place: China | collected 2154 ... | reverse complement strand
AGACGATATTGTCACAAAGGTACAATTAGTCATACCAACAAAAATAGGAGATATCAAATGACAATAGTCTCATTCACAGCTTGTTTAATAGTCTTAGCAATTACATGTATAATGTATATTATTTCTAGCAAATATAACCCATATACTAGTATATTTAATTATATACCAGGAGTTTTATTAGCAATTTTATTATTATTTGCAGAACCTGTTACGGAGTTTATATTTCCAGAATATACGACAATTGGCCCAAAGGTTGTTCAAAAATATACATTAAAAGATGTAGATGTTGTTAAAAATCAAGAAACAGAGTTTGAATTAACAGAATATAATTCTTTAGTTGTTAAACATGTTGAAGGTCGCGTAAAGACTGCCACCAATGCTTATCAAGGTGGTAAAATTGTTTTACATGATGACAAAGAAACTGAATACAAAATCGAAGAAGTGCGAGAAAGTTCACAGGTAACAGAACCAACTTTTAAACTTATTGAAACTCGTATCAAATTCAAAGACAAAGGTATCCGCGATAGGATTACTTATAAAGTAGTTTTACAATTGCCACAGCAAACAGACAAAGAAGAGTAAACTCTTCTTTGTCACTCATAAAATTGACAAACCGTTAAATTTATGCTATAATATAATAAGCATCAAACTGATGAAAGGAATAATAGTAGGTAATCCTACAGGTAAATTTATGGAGAAGTTGAAGAACACTTTAGTACCATTTTCATGTCTTAATTATGGAGACGTTATTAAAATCAATGCACCATTCGAAGAAAACACCCCTGAATATTATAATGGTTATTCTGTATATGATGTACGAGGGAATAAAGTTTTTGATGAATCTGGTCGATTTAGTAAACCAAGACCAGTAATGGTTATTTCAGTAACCGATACTGAACTTACATATGTACCATTAACATCATCCTATGATGGTCATTATGATATGTTTTATCAATATAAGTTAACTGATAATTCTATGACACCGCAATATGGTGATAAACCTATTATTACGTATGTAGAAACGGGTAATGTTCGTGTTGTACCTATCAAATCTAGTAAAACTATTCGTTACTATGGTGAAGTCACAGAATTTGACAAAAACAACATAACAAAAATGCTCAATAAAGATGCATTTACTGTTACTGATGGTGTTGATAAGCATGCTTATATATCAGAAACACAAGCAGAAGTATTTGATGAGCGTTTACGTAATTCAGGATATGAAACCCAATCGATTCCTAATGGAACTAAATATAGTCAAGACAACCGTGAATTTACTCTATATAATTCTGGGGTGGTATATTATCATTTTAATTTACCTCTCGAAACAATTATCCGACGAACAGAAGTTCGAGAAAACACTGTAATCAGGCATCGTGTTTTGAAGGATGATTCGCTTGAAACAAATTTACAAGAATTGAGTGGGAGTCAAATCACGTATGAGTAATCAAAAAGCTGTAAATCATGTAACATATGCTTTAGAATCATTTGAAATCGATTATATCCATAAAACAGAAGACGGATATGAAATTGTAAATATTACCAATAATGGGGAAACTAAAGAACCTTATGAAGCTCAATATTATGAATCGGAAGAAGATGCTTTATTAGATTTAGTAGACCGAGTTATTCCTGAATCATTTGTTCCATATATTGAGAAAATGTATGGGCGCAAACCGACATGGGATTCTGTTAACAATGTTATCTTTTTAGGTAATCCAAATGGACATTATGACACCCGCATGAATAAATATCGACATGCACGCGAAATTGGTATGGAGGCTGTCGACCATTATGAACTATCACTTGTGTACGCAGTACAAGAAACTATTAAAAGTATTAGAGCTATGATTAGAAACTAGTTGACAACAAGTTTCTTTCATAGTAGGGAGAAACGAAAATGACAATTAGAAAATTAAATCACAGAACATTCGAAACTAATATTCAAGGTTTCGATTTAATTATTGAAACAACCAGTGACCGTAGAATTTCACGAGTTATTGGTGGAAGTCACTATTTAGTAGATGAATATCTACATAATGAATTGCAAACAGCTATTTACCAAATATGATAGCTGTTTTTGAAAGGAAAAATAATGCTAAAAGATTTAGGTGATGTAACATATTTTCGATTAAATAATGAGATTAATCGACCAGTAAACGGGGTCATCCCATTAAACAAGGATAAAGAAGCTTTAGATGCTTTTTTCAAAGAAAATGTTGAACCGAATTATTTGAAATTTGACAATCTTCAAGAGCGTATTAATTATTTATGTCAGCATAACTATATTGATACAGAGATGTTAGCAAAATATGATTTCGAGTTTATAGAATCACTTTATACATGGTTATATGACCAAAACTTTCAATTTGGTTCTTTCATGGCTGCTTATAAATTTTATCAGCAATACGCCTTGAAAACTGATGATTTAAATTATTATTTAGAAAACATTGAAGACCGTATTTGGTGTAATGCTTTATACTTTGCAGACGGCGACGAAACATTAGCAAAAAATTTGGCTGAAGAAATGATTACTCAGCGTTATCAACCAGCAACACCATCATTTTTATCAGCAGGTCGTGCCCGTGCAGGTGGTCTAGTATCATGTTTCTTATTAGATATTACTGATGATATGAATAGTATCGGACGAGGTATTAATTCATCATTACAGTTATCTAAGTTAGGTGGCGGTGTTGGCTTGAGTTTATCTAATTTACGTGAAGCTGGAGCTCCAATCAAAGGCGTTCAAAACGCTGCATCAGGTGTAATTCCAGTTATGAAACTTTTGGAAGATAGTTTTTCATATGCTAACCAATTAGGCCAGAGACAAGGTGCAGGAGCTGTATATCTAAGTGTTCATCACCCTGATATTATGGCGTTTTTGTCAACAAAAAAAGAAAATGCTGATGAAAAGATTCGTGTAAAGACATTATCATTAGGACTTGTTGTTACTGATAAATTCTATGAAATGGCTCGTAAAAATGAAAAACTTTACCAGTTCAGCCCTATGGATGTTGAAAAAGAATATGGGGTTCCATTTTCGTATGTAGATATTACAGCGGAATATGATAATATGGTTGCAAATCCGCGAATCAAAAAGACCTATGTTCAGGCTCGTGTTTTAGAAGAAGAAATTTCAAAACTTCAACAAGAATCGGGATATCCTTATATCATGAATGTGGACATTGTCAATCGGGCAAATCCTGGTAATGGTCGTGTCATTATGAGTAATCTATGTTCTGAAATTCTCCAGTCTCAAGTACCAAGTAAGATTAATAATAATCAAGATTACGAAACTATGGGACAAGACATTTCATGTAATCTAGGTTCTTTAAACATGGTATCACTTATGGACACATCAAATATGGAACAAACTATTGAAACAGCCTATCGAGCTTTAGTTTACGTTTCAGACCATTCGAACATTGATGTCGTACCAACTGTTAAGCATGGAAATGATTTGAACCATACAACCGCTTTGGGGTTGATGGGACTACATAGTTATTTTGCTGTTAATCATATTGAATATGGTAGTCCTGAAAGTTTAGAAATCACGAGTTTAATTTTCTTGTTAATGAATTATTATACATTGAAAGCATCAAATCGAATTGCTCGTGAACGAAATACAGCTTTTGCTGATTTTGAATATTCAAAATATGCTGATGGAACATATTTTGAAAAATATTTAACAAGGGATTATCAGCCAAAATTAGATAAGGTGAAAGAACTCTTCAAAAATATTGCAATTCCAACACAAGATGATTGGAAACAATTGAAAGAAGATATTCAACGATATGGTCTTTATTCTAAATATCGTATGGCGGTAGCCCCAACAGGTTCTATTTCTTATGTTAATGGTGTATCTGCATCTATTCATCCGATTATCAATCGTATTGAAGAGCGTCAAGAAAAGAAAATTGGTAAAATTTATTATCCAGCTTATGGATTATCAACAGATACGATTCCATATTACACATCAGCTTATGATATGGACATGCGTAAGGTAATTGATGTTTATGCAGCTGCGACAGAACATGTTGACCAAGGTTTATCATTGACCTTATTTGTCAGAAGTGACATTCCAGACGGTATGTATGAATGGAAAAAACCTGGTGAGACAAAACAAACCACTCGCGATTTATCGATTTTGCGTAATTATGCCTATAATAAGGGTATCAAGACTATTTATTATGTTCGTACCTTTACTGATGATGGCGATTCTATTGGCGCAAATGAATGTGAAAGCTGTAGTATTTAAGATGGCGGATTTTTTCCGCCTTTAATGAGGAAGCAATATGACATTTAATATTATGAAACGTACTGGAACAATTGTTCCATATAATCCCGATAAAATTTTTCAAGCAATTTCAAAAGCTTATAAAGAAGTTTATCCTATGACTGATGAGGCTTCACAAAAAATTTCTGAAATTGTAGATAAGGTTAGTTATGATTTACGTGATTTGAACTCACCAAATGTACCGATTAATGTAATTCAATCATTAGTTGAGAATCGACTCTTAGATTACGGGCTATTTCATGTAGCTCAACAATATATTGAGTATCGTATTCAACGGGATATCGACCGATACGGATATGGAGACCATATTCAAGTAAAATTAAATTTTAAGCAGGTATAAATGACATATAAAGCAATAAATTGGAATAAAATTGAAGATGCATTTGATAAAGCAACATGGGAAAAGCTTACCGAACAGTTTTGGTTAGATACCCGTATTCCAATTTCAAATGACCTAGATGACTGGCGTAAATTAAGCCAACAAGAACGTGATTTAGTAGCAAAAGTATTTGGCGGATTAACTCTTTTAGACACCTTACAATCAGAAGTCGGTGTTGAAAGTCTTGTGCCAGATGCACGAACACAACATGAAGTTGGTGTCTATAGAAATATCAGTTTTATGGAATGTTACACGAAAGACCATAAACTTTTAACACCAAGTGGTTGGAAACCTATTGCAGACATAAAAGTAGGCGATACGGTGATGGTATATGATAAAGATTCAGAGACTCTATATTTTTCAAAAGTAACAACAACATCGAATCATATTGCTGATAAAATTTATAAATTCAGCACAAACTTGTTAGACTTACGAGTTTCACCCGGTCATCGAATGTATTATGAAGAATCCGTAACGAAAAAGAACAGTAAACGTTTTAATGAATATCATAAACAAACAATGATAGCTGATGAATTTGTAGATGTTCCAAAAACAAGTTTTTATCGAATCCCAACCATCAAACCATATATTGGTGGAAACGATAACGAATTGACACCAATTGAAGAATTTTTAATAGCGTATCAAGCTGATGGCTCGCTTTCACAAAGAGAAATAAAACGATATAATCAATGGATTAATAATGATGACTCATTGATTAGTCAAAATATGAATTTCAAATTTTCATTTGCAAAACAACGAAAGATTGATGAATTATATCGAATCGTTAATATGATAAACGGTGCTATAATCACCGAAAACGAACCATCACCAGGTACGTCAGAATCGGCGCACGATAGACGGAACTTCACTGTACAAATTCCATTTTCATATTTACCAGATAACTTTGCAATAACAAACAATATTGCACAAATGGTAAAAGAAATAAAGAATTTTTGGAACTGGTTTAATGTCCGTCAATTAACATCTGATAAAGCCTTAAAAATTATTGAAAGTGTATCAAAATGGGATTCACATGACGCACGATTAAGTCATGAAAATAACTACAACACTGTCACATATTCGACCACAAATCAAAAGAACCAAGAGTTCGTACATACTGTAGCCACATTGGCTGGATTACCATGTACAATATCTGTTAGAATTGATGAACGAAAAGAATCTTATAAAAATGAGTATATTTGTAGAGTTCAATTTTCGGAACACAAACGAAATATTCAAACACAATCGTTATCAATTGAACAGTTACCTGCCGAAATGGTTTATGGTGTTGAAGTTGAAACGGGATATTTATTTGTTAATGCTGGACAAACAACGATTATTTCGGGCAACTGTGTTCATGCTAAATCTTATTCATCTATTTTCTCAACCCTATTAACGGCTAAAGAAATTAATGATGTTTTCGAATGGACACATACTCATCCATCATTACAAAAAAAAGCTCAAATCATTGAGGATATTTATAAAAATGGCACGTCACTTGAACGTAAAATCGCATCTGTATTTCTTGAAAGCTTCCTCTTTTATTCAGGTTTCTTTACACCATTATATTATTTAGGTAATAACAAATTACCGAACGTTGCAGAAGTTATCAAGCTAATTATTCGCGATGAATGTCTAACAGCTGACCATTTCTTATTAACACCAACAGGTTGGAAATCTGTAAGTGAAATTCGTATTGGTGACTTAGTTGCACAATTTGACAAAGATACAAAAGAGTTATCTTTTACAAAAGTTCAACACACATCTACACATATACCAGAAAAGACATATGTTTTGAAAACAGAACAAAATCATTTATCAGTGCATTGTTCACCAAATCATCGGATTTTAGGATACTATAACGAAAACCCTGTTGTTCAAACAGCACAGGATTTTAAAAAGGGTAATAAACATATTCCTAACACTGGTAACTTTGTGGGTGTTGATTGTGAACCATTAACAGCTCAAGAACGATTTCTAATCGCACTACACGCTGATGGAACATATAGTAAAGCATTGAACAAATCTGGAAAAATCACACGAAATGGTGAGAAGACAGGTACAATTCCTGTAAGATTTTCATTAAGTAAACAACGAAAAATTGATGAATTTGAAGCATTATTGTCTGAATTAAATTACAAATATTCAAAAGTGGAAGACGCTATTGAAATTGAAAATCGAGCAACACGTTACCATTATACAGTACAAATGCCTGTAGATTTAGCACCAGCTGACCGTGTCAAAATATTACCAACTCGTTATTTAACTACGGTGAACAAACAATGGTGCCAAGATTATATTGAAGAAATCGCCAAGTGGGACGGACATATTGTCAAAGAAAACCCTGCCCGAATCACATATGGTACTGTTGATAGTGATGCAGCTAAACTAGTGCAGACTATAGCCACATTAGCTGGGTATCGTGCTCATTACACAGTCCGTAAAGACGACCGCAAAGAATCCTATCAAGATATTCATAGAGTACAAATCAACACAAATCGACAATCAACAAACACACAACGTTTGATTGTTGAAGAAGCCCCTGCTCAGCAGGTATATGGTGTACAAGTACCAGCTGGGTTCCTATTGACAAAACACAATGACGCAGTATCTGTAACAGGTAACAGTGTTCATGGGACTTATATCGGTTATAAAGCCCAATTAGAATTCAATGAATTGTCGGAATCCGAACAAAATGATATCAGCACATGGGCCTATGATTTGTTAATGATTTTATATGAAAATGAGTTAGAATACACTCATGATTTATATGATGAAATCGGTTGGACTGATGAAGTTATCACATTTTTAGAATATAATGCTAACAAGGCTCTTATGAATTTAGGTTTCGACCCATTATTTGCGACAGATGCTTCTGATGTGAATCCTATTGTTATGAATGGTATTTCTACAGGAACATCTAATCATGACTTCTTCTCGCAAGTAGGTAACGGTTATTTGTTGGGTAAAGTAGAACCAACAGAAGATGATGATTATTTAGTTGGATTAGAATAGTCTTGACAAAAAAAGTAAAATATGATATAATAGACTTACTAAATATAAGGTAGGTCTATTATTTTATGTCATATGATGTTAAAGTTAAATTTCCAAAAATCGAAGAAGATTCACAAGACAAAGTAAATGTTCAAACACGTGAAGAACAATATTATGACCAAGACTATGATGAAGTTCTTGATTTATATGGAAGTTTTGAACGACAAGGTTACAAAGTAGCTGTAACATTTAAAACTGAAGGAGATGTTAATTATCGAGATATTGCTAATACTTTAGAACAATCAGATATTGCATATCGGGCATCACTTAAATTCAAGAATAATAGTAATAAAGGCTTATACGACACAGTATCCACAATAGCGTCAATTACTTTACAACAAGGTTTTGATTTCGATGTATCCGCAACTTTGAAAATCAATGAAGAATCAACTATTGATTTTGAACATGAAAACACATGGTTCTCGGAAGATGCCACATACCAAGTAAAACCTAAAGCAAAAAGTAAAGATTTAGCGGAATTAATCCCACTGTATGAGAGATTAACAGAAGCTGGATTTGACGTTATGTTTGATATTAAGCCAAAAGCTGCAACATCAGAAGATGAGTTTGCAGTTCGTTTAGCTGCATATCCTGCAGGAACTGAAATTACTTTCAGATTAACTGACTCAGAATTTTAAAAGGGGAACAAATGACGTTTTGGAACAAATGGTTCGAATCAACTGTAGAATTTGAAACACCATATAAAACATTTTCAGACTATATTACAGATGCACCAATTTCTGTTTACTTTAACAATGATAAAATTGGTGAACTGAATAAATATGTAGATTTAATCACAACCGAAAATGGTTTCCGATATGAAATTTCATATAATCAAAATGAACTACAGAAGCTGTTAGATTCATATGGTATCGGAAAAATCAATATGTTTAAGATTTTTAATGGTGTCGATGTAAATATGTATGCTGGACGAGTTCCAGTATCTGATACAATTGTAAATCACTTACCAGTACTTGTTAATTTTGAAGGTCTAGATAGTGTAAATGTTAATTATAAAGTTAACATCGTTGAAACAACATCCAATTATATTATTTATGATTTTGATTACGACCATATTTTACACACATTAGACCTTGAGCAGTATCAGTGGTTTGATATCAGTGACGTTTCTATGGATAATGATATTTTAGTGTATCATTTAACCTTGAAAGAATATGTTACAAAACCTGTTTTATTAGACCATTTACCAGCAGGTGAATTAAAAGTACGATTACATATCGAAAACGGTCAAGTGATTTCTGACTTATATGATTATCATGATTTATTAGAACTTATTGGTGATAAATTAATCAGATTATGTAAACGTATCAAAACGGTAAATCCACGACATTTTTCATATGGTAATAAACAAGAAGTTATTCTTGTAACAAGTGAATATGATACAACGCGATTTGATGCTGAAGAATTATCATTATTGACAGATTTCACACTATTTTTAATCAATAATTATATTAATGTGACTGATACTCATGTATATCAATATTTAGCTGAAGTAGAAAAATATAAAAAGCAAAGTGAATCAATTAATAAATCCTATGATGAGCTTGACCAATTAGAAAAACAATTGGACGAAATGACTAAACCATCACAAATTTTAGATGACCTAGAGCCTGTTTACAATTTTGAAACTGAGCATGATATGGTAGATGAAAGTCATGTTGCATCTTATGAGGTAGAAAATGGGTAAACTAATTACTTTTGAAGGCATTGATGGTGCAGGTAAAACAAGTTTAATTGAGGCTACAGCGAAAAAGTTAGAAGTAAACGGTTATACGGTACGAGTTTTACAAGAGCCAGGCACAACTGACATGGGTAAAGAAATCCGTAAATTAGTCAAATCAGACTTAGAACGGTCAAAACTCAGTGAAATTTTATTATTTCAAGCTAGTCGTTCAGATATGGTTGAACGAGAATTAAAGCCAGCTCTAGACAAATATGATTATGTGTTATTAGACCGTTATATTGATTCAACTATTGCCTATCAAGGTTATGGTAATCAATTCAACCTTGATGTATTGAATGATTTGAATCGATTGGCAACTAACGGATGTCTTCCATATAAGACTCTTTTAATTGATGTTGATTTGGAAACAGCTCGGGACAGAGCTCGTAAACGTGGAGAAAAAGATAAATTTGATAAAGACCTTGAATTTGCACAACGTGTATATAAAGGATATCAAAAACTATCAAAAGAACTTGAACGTATAGTGGTAATTCCGAATGATTCTTTTGATTTAGCTTTAGAAGATATTTATTATCAAATAACTAATTAGGTTATTGTATTTGAATCAGTTATGGTTTTATGGTATACTAAATATGAGGTATTATTATGAATTCAAAGTCACATTATATAAATACATATTTAACAGTAGCACCAGAAGACCGTAAACAAATGTATATTTTAGCTGAAAAATATTCACCAAAATCGATTGAGTTATTAAATCAAGCAGAACTATACTTAGATAAAAAAGCTGATTTAAAATATAATCAGACACGATTATCATCTTTACGTCATCAAAGTAGTTCACGTGTTGATTTAGAAATTTCTAGATTAACAGATGAGATTTCTATACTGACTACTGAAATAAATAATTTTGAAACACTATATTCTGTATCAAATACTGAAACACAAGAAAAAGAATCATCTGAAATTGCAGAGACCTTTAATGTACAAGTAGACGATTTAAGTGAAGAGCAATATGATAGATTATGTACAGAATTAGAATTATTAAAAGATGAAGAAATTTTAAAATAGCTATTGACAAATAGGGTTTTATATGGTATACTATAAGTATGAAAGATAATTCTTAGTGGTTTCGGAATTATCTTTTCAGTACTCCTATTTGTTTCACTAGTCCTTAGTGGTTTCGGGACTAGTGTTGTGGTGAGTTACCCAAGTCTGGCTTAAGGGAACGGTCTTGAAAACCGTCAGGTGTTAACGCGCGCGTGGGTTCAAATCCCACACTCACCTTAGCGACGAAATCTAATTTGGTTGCTATCAACTATGGAAGAGATTCCAAATCCATACTGATATTTGTCACAGTATATAATACGATGCGTCGATTATATACATTTTATAAGAACTCTTGATAATTTTTATTCAAGCTAAAAAAGATGACATGCGTGACATTTATCAGATAAGCCCGTGACGCATCAACACGGGTGATTTTTTATTTTGAAGATATCGGCAAAAGTAGGCGAATGTCAAAGCTGGTTACAGGCTTGGATGCGTTATATGAAAGTATAACAGAAAGTCCGTTGGACTGGAATCCTGTATAGGTTCAAATCCTATTATCTTCTTTTTTTCGGTTTCGTATACACGAAACCTATCAAGGGGCTAACCCCTAAACCCCACTAATCTCACGAAGTAATGAATACCCAAGCTAATAGTATAACAACTTATTATATATATTTATTACAGCATGAGAATATTCCTGAATATACGAAAATTGGATATACTAGCGATTTAGACCAACGTATTAAACAATTACAAACGGCATCGCCTACAGGTATAAAATTGATATATTCTAAAGAAACATCTTATGCTTATCAAATTGAACAAGCTCTACATCGAAGATATCATCATAAGAATTCGAATCTTGAATGGTTTTCATTAACACAAGATGATATAGACGAAATAATCAGTTGGATAAACTGGCAAACAAGGAATCGATAATTGGCTGAATGCCCGCCATAAAGGTTAAAACCAGCATAAATTTATATTTTTTGAAAGGTGTTTTCTTGGTAACACAATACCTGGTTTATAATGTTTTTATATTATAAATTACACATTGTCCCTGCCCTGAAAACAAGTGTTATTTTACATGACAAACAAACTCAAAGCGACAATCGTTACTCTTGCACCAATGGCTTTACTTTTCGCATCAACAGTAGCATCAACTGTATCAGCTGAGCAAGTTGAAAAAACATATACCGTTAAAGAGGGTGACACTCTGAGTCAAATTGCTAAAGAACATTTTGGTTCAGAAGAATACGCTGATGAGCTTGCCTATGTCAATAATGTAAAAGATATTGACCTAATCTTTGTAGGTGAAGTTTTGAAACTTGATGGAGTTAAAGAAGCTGTAGTTCCAGTTAACTATCATGTTAAAGGATTAGAAGCTACAACACCATCACAAGAAATTTCTCAACCTGTAACATATTCAAATGTAACATATGCTGCTCCAGCACAAACTTATACAGCTACACCAATAGTATCTAATGGTAACACAGCGGGTGAAGTTGGTTCATACGCTGCCGCACAAATGGAGGCTCGTACAGGTGTATCAGCATCCACATGGGAATATATTATTGCTCGTGAATCCAATGGACAAGTAAATGCTTATAACCCATCAGGTGCTAGTGGTTTGTTCCAAACAATGCCTGGTTGGGGTTCTACAGCCACTGTAGAAGACCAAATCAATGCGGCAACAGCTGCTTATAATGCTCAAGGTTTGTCAGCTTGGAGTTATTAATAAGGTGACGTAAGTCACCTTTTATTTTTATAGAAAAGGTGAATAGATGAATTCCGTAAAAAATGAAATCCAATCATTACATGGTAAGCAAGTACGATTGACAAAACGTAGAACTCATCCTGGAGATGAAAAATTCTACAATATTGTTAACGGATATATTGAACAAATTTATCCAAGAATGTTTGTGATTTTGCGTACCGATATTGATAATATTTATGCCACACATCAAAGAACATGTTTTACATATTCTGACATCATTATTGGTGATTATGATTTGGAAGTGGTAGCATGAGTCTAATTTATCGTTTTAATTTACAGCGTAAATCAGGCAACAAAGGTCTTTCGGCAGGAAATCAAATGATTTCCGCCAATGACCGAATGCATCCAATGGTGAAAGCATCAATCACTAAATATCTGCGTGAAATCGCTTCAAAAATTAATGTTGAAAAACAACACATATTTTCACCAGAAAACCCATGTCAAGCTACTGTCAAAGTATATGCGCCAACAAGGCGTCGTATGGATGCACCAAACTGGTATCCAACTATTAAAGCTTTATTCGATGGTTTTACAGATGCTTGTTTATGGACTGATGACAATAATGATGTTATCAAAAGAACCATATTTGAATATGGTGGATTAAGTGGTAGTAAACAATACACTATAGAAATCAAAATAAGCAACTTTAAGGAATAGTATGAAAAAGGGTATAATTATCATTAATGGATATGATGATTCCTCAACACAAGTTTTAAACAAAATAAGTCGTGGCCATCATATATTAACTAACTATAAATTACCTTTTGACCACACGTTTTTATGTTTTTCAGATAAACCTCAATCAGTTTGGGGGTCTAAAGAATATAATATTGCACCTAAAGAAACCAAGCTTAATTTATCTGACCAATCAGCCAAACAGTTAGCGTGGTTTAATGAAATATCAAAACGCTGTGATGAAGTAATATTAGTATTTCCAGACTTAACAAAAATAAATAAACTTTTAATTTTATTAGGTTTAAATTTAAAAAAACCCTTTCATCTGGTTATTGGAGCTAAACCAATAAAAGATAAAGAGATTTCTCAATTTATAAAAAAATCAGATATCCAATTATTAAAAAAACAATACGAAAACTTAGTGGGTATTAAACGAGTTGTAAAACCTTATAAGGTATCTGACTTATTAACAACACCAAACGGAGCTACACTTCGTCAATATCAACAACAAATGGTTGATTTTATCATCGAACAAAAGCGTGTTGGTTTATTTGTAGATATGGGATTAGGTAAAACATTAGCGACACTTGCAGCAATTGATAAATTAGTAAAGACTAATCAATTGGATTCAACAAGACCAATATTAATAATTGCTCCAATTACTGTAGCTTTAGATACCTGGTCTCGTGAAGCTGATAAATGGGGATATGATATGGATGTTAAAATTAACATACAACTACCTAAGAAAAAACGAGAAGCTTTATTAGATAGTCTCTTATATCCACAAGAAAAGACAACTCTTGTAACAACAAATCCCCATCAATTGGAGGCCATGTTCACTTATTATCGTAAAAAAGGAACTGCACCACCATTTGAAATGTTTGTCGTCGATGAGTTATCAATGTTTAAATCGGCTAGCACTAAAAGATTTGATGCTTTAAATTCCGTATCTAAATATGCAAAATATTTTGTCGGTTTAACGGGTACACCAGCACCTAATAATCTTTTAGATGTGTGGTCTCAATTAGCCTTAATTGATGTTGAAAATCTAAAATTATTTGGACGAAATTTCTTCATATATCGAGATAAATTTTTTGAACCAGATATAGTTGCTAAAAATGGTACGGTATATTCCTACAAATTGAAGCCAAATGCTGAATATGAGATATACAACCGTATGAGTCATTCAGTTATTTCCATGCAAAGTAAAGGATTAGTTGATTTACCAAGTATCACATACACAAATCATCATGTGAAATTGCCAGCAAAAGCTATGAAAACATATAAAGAATTTGATACAAAAATAAGGAATCAATTAAGAGTCTTAGAAGATAAACAAATTAAAGGTGGAACATCCGCTGAAACAGAATTAGGTCGTTTTGATATTGCTAATTCTGCGGTTTTGAATGGTAAGCTGACACAATTATCATCAGGCGCAATATATGATAATATTCTAAATGATGACGACCATGCTACATCATATGTTGAATTTCATGATGTAAAGATGAAAGCTTTACAAGAAATTATAGAGACTGCAACAAGTCCTGTACTCATTTTCTTTTATTTTCAATCAGAACTTGAACGAATGAAAGATTATTTCGAGTTTGTTCATTTAGATGCTCATGCTTCTGATTTTCAAACAACTATTTCTGAATGGAATAAAGGGAATATTCCTGTTTTAGTAGCTCACCCAGCATCGGCTGGTCATGGTCTTAATCTGCAAGATGGTGGTCATACTATTGTATGGTTAACTACCACCTGGTCTAATGAACAATATCGACAGGCTAATAAGCGATTACACAGAAGTGGGCAAAAACATCCTGTTAGTGTAATTCATATAGTTGCCACAGATACAGTTGATGAGGAAATAATTTCTCGTATAGATACTAAGGAAGAACAACAAGCTCAATTAATGGAAACTTTAGATGTGGCTATTAGACCGGAGATTTAATGGAAGAAAAGATATTACAGCAGATATCGAAATTAATAGATAAAATTGACCGTTCACGTGAAAGTGGCGGTTGGTTTTATTT